>Ga0105241_10000051_pt1 | contig 95075 bp, 91 predicted proteins | sample KBSC64metaG_FD_80422 | JGI IMG/M metagenome (GOLD analysis project Ga0105241, IMG submission 80422) | Corn rhizosphere microbial communities from Kellogg Biological Station, Michigan, USA - KBS C6-4 metaG | ecosystem: Host-associated > Plants > Roots > Rhizosphere > Soil | place: Michigan, USA... | reverse complement strand
TTGCGTTCTTTACTCGAAGCGCAGGGCTTCTACCGGATTGATGGATGCGGCGCGAGTTGCGGGTAAAGTGACAGCGCCCAGAACGACAACTGTCAAGGCTGCAACGGAGAAAAACAGCGATACGAGATCGTTGGGCGGGATCTGGAAAAGAAGGCTGTCCAGGAGGCGGGAGCTGAAAAGAGCGACGAGCAAGCCAATTGAAATGCCAGTCACGCCGAGTTCACCAGCTTGCCGAAGTACAAGCACTAAAATCTGACCGCGATCCGCTCCGAGGGCCATGCGGACACCGATTTCGCGATTGCGCTGTGTGACCGAGTAGGTCAAAACGCCGAAGATTCCAATGGTGGCAAGCACGAGAGTCAGGACCGCGAAAGATCCGAGAAGCGTGGCTGTCATGCGCTGACGGGCAACGGACCCGGAGAGGATCTCATCGAGACTCTGGACGTGATACACGGGTTGTGCGGGATCTACTGAGAGGACTGCGTTGCGGATGACCGTCGCGGCTGCCTGGGGCTCGAGAGTCGAGCGAACGAGAACCACCGCGTGAAGGCCATAACCCGGGAGGTAGATTTCGGGCTCGGGGTTCTTGTTGAGTCCGAGATCGCGGGTGTTAGATACGACGCCGATGATAGGAACCTTGGTGGGCGCAGGACCCATGACGCCGATGAGAATGTTCGCGCCGAGAGGATCGCGTGATGAAAGGTAGCGGTCGGCGAAGGCCTTATTGACGATAAAGAATCCCGTGGTGCTGTCAACGTCGGATGCTGTAAATGTCCGCCCTTTGAGGAGCGCGATGCCCATGGTGCGGAAATAGTCGGGACTGACATAGCGGATTTGCGTAAATGGGAAGTTGCCCGGTGTGATCGGAGGGGCACCCTCAATGAGGAAGCGGGTCATGACTTCGGAAGGGCGAAGGGGGACCTGGGTCGTCGTACTTCCAGAGATGACACCCGGTGAATGCGATATCCGGTCGAGCACCTGTTCGTAAAAGCGGTTGGTGAGCGGGCTGGAGTCAGCGTAGCGCGGTTCTGGCAAAGTGATTTCCGCGCTGATGAGATGTTCGGTCCGGAAACCGGGGTCGACGGCCACGAGTTTCTGGAAACTACGGACCACCAGTGAACTGAGAAAGACCACGATAACGGCCATGGCGATCTCGGCGATGACAAGAATCGCGTGGCTGCGATTGTGAGCGCTGGCACCGCGATCTCCGGCCCTAAGACTATCGGCCAGGGATCGCGAGATTTTGGATGTGGGTAGAAGCCCGAAGAGCATGGCCGTGATACCGCAAATGGCGAAGGTGAAGAGCAGTACCGGGACATTCAGATTGATGGATTGAATCAGAGCCGGATCGACGTCTTCGGTGTGAGCCAGTGCGGTGCGAAGTAGAGGGACGGCGGCTGCAGCAAGAGATACGCCGAGAACGCCGCCGAGCATAGTGAGCATGAGCGTCTGAACAAGGAACTGTCGGAACAACTGGATGCGATCGGCGCCGAGCGCCTGGCGAACTGCAACATCGCGACGCGCTTTCGTTGCCCGTACGAGGAGCAGGTTCGCCACATTAACGCAGGCGACTAGGAGCACGAGGACAACCGCGGCCACTAGCGAGATAATGGGAGGGCGTAGGGAGCCGACTAGTTCGATGTGGAGAGGGGTAAGTTCAACGCTTTCGTTGCGATTGGTTGCGGGGTAAGCGGCTGCAATGCGCTGTGCGATGGTTTTCATGTCAGCGCGGGCGGCGGAAAGCGTGACGCCAGAGCGGAGCCGGCCGAGAACCCGGACGGAATGCCAGACACGGGATTGCTGCGTAGGTTTGTCGAGAAGCGAGAGCGGGAGCCAAACATCGCAATCCGCAGGGAGCGTGGCGTTCTGCGGCAGTACGCCGACGATCCTGAACGCGCTGCCATTCAGAGTGACCGCCTTGCCGACAGCATTGCGATCGCGACCGAAGTAGGCGGTCCAAGCGGATTCGCTCAGCACTGCCACATGGTCCTTGCCCGGGCTGTCATCTCTTTGGTCGAAGAGGCGTCCGGCGAGCGGAGAGACTCCGAGAAGAGAGAAGAAATTGCCAGAAGCGATGACGCGTCGAAGTTGCTCAGGATGGCCGTTGACGAGCAGCGAGACGGTGGCGGGATTAATGGTGGAGTAGGCTGCGACCTGGTCGAAACTGTGCTGCTGAGTGCGCCAATCGAGGTAGTCGGGGTAGGTGGCTTCGAGACCTTCAGTGGCTTGGGGGTTTGTTTCGGCCAGGGTGATGATGCTGTGCTCGTCGCGGAATGGGAGGGATTTGAGCATCATGCCGTAGACGCAACTGCAGATGGCCGTGGTGGCTCCGATTCCGAGCGCGAGCGTGAGGGCTACAGTGGCGGTGAATCCCGGGGCTCGACGGAGTTGCCGGAAGGCGTATCGGATCTCGCGCAGCACAGTTGGCATCGTATACCCCTCCTAGAAGACGGCAATTTCGGCTGTTCGACAACCGCTGAGCACATAAATGTGACTGAAGGGTGCAAGAGAGACTGGGATCAGCCAAATCGAGCCATTGGCGATGAGCACTAACCGTGGGTACGGGAAAGTGGAGCGATGAAAAGAATCTCGTCAGCATCTGCTTCTAGAACACCTCCCCTTTCTCGAGGGAGTTAATGGCGCATAGCAGGCGTTGATCTCCTCATGTGAGAACAGCAACTACTGGGTTTCCAATCGAAGCTAAATCTCAGGGCTAACTAGGTCCGGCTATCTAAATCTGGCGATGGGCCGCACCCCGACTACGACATGATGACCTTCGGGACGCGGGTTTCGGTTGGGGGGAGTTGTGGGAATTCGGCGTGGGGTTCGGTCTGGTACCAGTAGCCCACGGAATAGAAGTTATCGGCGCGGTCATTGGCATGTCCGTGCTCGATGGTGACTTTGATTGATTTCTCGAAAGTGATGAAGCTCTCCGTGTGCCAGCGGTAGAGGCAGTAACGGCCGCCGGTGCGCTCGGGATCGATGATGAAGGGCGCGCCCTGACGTAGATTGGCGAAGGCGTTCCCGTAGAAGTCCCATGCGCCGTTGTAGTAATCTTCCGTGCCGGTTCCGTTGATGACCGGCTGTGATTCGCCGTCGATGAAGATCATGTCGTCGCCCTCGCCAAACCATCCGTCGGCGTTCTGGAGGACGCCCTGGGTGACGCCGATGAAGTGGCCTCGGCCGGTGGCTTCAAAAAAGACGTAGTTGTCGGTGCCATTGAGGTTTTTGCCGGTGGTATCCGCGGATTTTTTGCAGGGAGCGGCCTGGCGGTATTGGGCGTGGAAGCGGCCGAGGTTTGGGGGAAGGGCGGGGACGGTGGTGTAGTCGATTGCGAAATAAAGGTTGTTGGTGCGGACCTTCCCTTCGTTGGTCAGAGTGATCTTGGCGGCGGAATCGAATGGCATCTGAAAGTAGCAATTGAGAGCCTTTTGAGGCGCAACGGCGAGGAGGGCGGACTGGTAATTGAAGTATTCGCCAAGGTTGAGGCCGAAGAAGTCGCCGATGGGGGCTTCAATAGAGGGAGAAGATTCGCCATCCCACCAGGCGCGTAGAACTAGATTTTTAAGATGCATCCGATCATCGGAGTTAATGGTGAACCAGATGTGCGTAATGACGCCGGGACCTTTCGCCTCAAGAAGGGTGAGAGAAGCGCCGGGGTCGACTAGGCGGAAATCAGCATTACCACCTGTGGTGTCCCAACTTGACGAGCGGTGGCATTTGTAGTCGCGGAGGCGGGCCATGGAGAACAGTGCTTCCGGTACTGTGGCCGGCGCTGCCGGGACCGGAGAATCAACGGGTTTCTTCCTGGTTTGTGCTGCGGCGTCCAGGCCAAGAATGGCGCCGGCGGCTGCGAGTGTACCAATCATTTTGCGGCGGGTTGGTGGAGTAGCGGATTCGATTGAGGGAAGCAACGGATCGGAAGAATTGGTGGGAGGCATTGCTGCTCCTTTTTCAGTGATTCAAAGTGAGTGTCCGCGAAGACGATTCAATATAGCAGGGGGAATTTAGGAAGGGAGAGACGGTCGCGATTGGGGTATGAGGAAATGCGTTGTCTGGCTGTCTCGAGAGTCACTAGTTCATCGGGTACTGCACGTTCCAAGAATCTGATCCACCGCTCATCCAGGGCTCCCCGGAGCTTTTTAGCAATTTCGTGTAAAGCGCTTTGCGGAGTTTCGCAAAATGCAACGCGGGCAGAGTGTTCACTCGCAAATAAGGGTGCGGCCTGTTATGGTCGATTTGGCAGAATAATGAACCCACCATAGGAATGCACCGAGCGCATGTGGAGACGCTGGCGAAATCGAATACTTCTGTTTGCGGCCATCCTCGGCCCCGGATTTATTACAGCCAACGTCGATAACGACTCGGGTGGAATCCTAACTTATTCCCAGGCAGGCGCGCAGTACGGCTACACGCTGCTCTGGACGATGCTGCCTATTACTATCGCGCTGATCGTAGTGCAGGAGATGTGCGCCCGCATGGGCGTTGTGACGGGCAAGGGCCTGAGCGACCTGATTCGAGAAGAATTTGGATTGCGGCTGACGTTTGTGCTCATGATTCTGCTCGTGGTGGTGAACTACACAAACGTGGTGACCGAGTTCATCGGAATCGCCGGATCGCTTCATCTTTTCCATGTGACGAAATTCGTCAGCGTGCCATTATGCGCAGCTCTCGTCTGGTTTCTGGTTGTCAAAGGCAGCTATAAGAGCACCGAAAAGGTGTTCCTCGTGGCTTCGGTTGTCTACATTGCATACATATTTGCGGGTGTCTTATCGCAGCCGAGCTGGCATGATGCGCTTTTGGCGACGGTCCATTTACCGCCCAAGTCGTCTTGGACGGACAAGCTCTACATCTATACGGCAATCGGAGTAGTGGGTACCACGATTGCACCGTGGATGCAGTTCTATTTGCAGTCATCGATTGTGGAGAAGGGGATTCGAGTCAAGGATTATCCAGCATCCCGGCTTGATGTGATTGTGGGTAGTTTCTTCACGGATATCGTTGCATGGTTCATTGTTGTTGCATGCGCGGCAACTTTGTTTGTGCACGGAATGGGTGCGATCACGATGGCGTCGGACGCAGCGGAGGCTATGCGGCCGCTGGCGGGAGATTATGCGTTTCTCCTCTTTGCCTTCGGATTGTTCAACGCGTCACTTTTCGCTGCGTCAATTCTGCCGATTTCGACTGCATATACCGTGTGCGAGGGCTTGGGGTTTGAATCGGGTGTAGACAAGAGCTTTCGCGAAGCACCGTTCTTCTACTGGCTCTATACGCTGCTGATTGCCGGCGGCGCGTTTACGGTGCTGATCCTGCCAGATGCGCAGCTGATCAATTACGCCATTTTGTCGCAGGTGCTGAATGGCGTTCTGCTGCCAGTAATCATCATTCTGATGCTGTTGCTGATCAATCGAGAAGACCTGATGGGTAAGTACAGAAACTCCAGGGTGTGGAACGTAGTTGCCTGGAGCACCAGCCTGATCGTTATAGGGATGACGATGGTCATGCTGTGGGGGATGATCCCAGGGCATTGAATGTTGGCCTTTGGAGTCCCCTTCGTGCCCCGGAGTATATGGCTTCCTTAGGCTGGGTCATCGAATCGAGGTTGGATTGAATACAGTTCTTGTAACAGGTGGGTCGGGGTTCATTGCGAGTCACACTATTCTGCAATTACTGAACTCAGGGTACAGAGTTCGAACGACCGTCCGGAGCCTGAGCCGCGAGGGCGAAGTTCGCTCTATGTTGCGAAACGCCGGTGCTGATGCTGGCGAGCAACTGTCATTTTTGACAGCTGATCTGACGGCAAATGAGGGTTGGCCCGCTGCGGTATCCGGATGCGAATTTGTCATGCACATTGCTTCTCCCTTCCCATCCCAGGTTCCAAAGGATGAAAACGAACTGATTGTTCCGGCGCGCGATGGTGCGTTACGGGTTCTGAGGGCATCCCGTGATGCGGGGGCGAAGCGTGTGGTGCTGACGTCATCGTTTGCGGCTGTTGGGTATGGGCACGCGCAAGACCATGACGTTTTTACGGAGAAAGACTGGACAGATCCGAACGCCGCGGATGTCTTGCCGTACACCAAATCGAAGACGCTGGCTGAGCGGGCAGCGTGGGATTTCATCGAGCGAGAGGGCGCAGGGCTGGAACTTACGGTCGTCAATCCAGTGGGCGTGTTCGGGCCAGTCCTCGGGCCGGATTATGCCACGTCGATCATGTTGGTCGAAAAGATGCTAAATGGCGCTTTGCCGGGCGTGCCGCGGATGTGCTTCGGGGTTGTTGACGCCCGCGATGTCGCGGACCTGCATCTGCGCGCAATGACAAGTCAGGCGGCGAAGGGAGAGCGGTTCCTGGCTGTGGCCGGGGACTTCATGTGGCTGATTGAGATTGCCCGAACGCTGAAGGAGCACCTGGGTAAGGGAGCACAGCGCGTTCCCACGCGGCAGTTGCCGGACTGGATCGTTCGGCTCGCACGTTTCAAAGATCCCTCGGTGAAGCAGATCATTCCTGAATTGGGCAAATGGAAGAACGCGACCAGCGAAAAAGCGCGGAGGCTGTTAGGGTGGACGCCTAGATCGCGGGAGGACAGTGTTGTCGCGACTGGTGAAAGCCTGCTGAGGCTAGGCCTGGTGAAGGGATGAGAAATGGAACACAGGCGAGAGTTCCAGGGCGGAAGGGTCGGCCGGTTACATCAGGCTAGAGGAGTTTACCCGCTGCCAGATCGCGGATGAGACCGCGATCGGCGGCGAGGAAGTCATATTCGGGAAGTTCTTCGAGCTTTACCCACTTCAGCTGGTGGAAGATCTTGTTCTCGAGTTCGCCTTCGAATGAGGTCACAGCGTAGAACTGGAGGTCCACAGCTCCGCCGTGACGGTAGTTGTGCCGGATGTGGGTGACGTGCGGGCCGATAATGGGTCGAATGCCGAGTTCCTCGTGGAGTTCGCGGGAGAGAGCCTGCTCGGGACTTTCGCCGTGCTCGATCTTGCCGCCGGGGAATTCCCATTGAAGCGCCATCGGCTGATCGGGACGACGCTGACAGATGAGGACCAAGCCGTCACGAACCAGCAGCCCTGCCACGACGAAGCGAAGAGCGGGTCCCGCAGGACGCGACTTGGAGATGGGCTGCGGGTCTTCCACATTCTTAGTGTAAACGCTCATTAACCTGACGTATTTGAACAGGGTGGCAGGTTTCATTGGCTGAAATGAGTCGCCATATTGTGTTTTCAGGGCTTGAATGCCCCCAGCTTCATTCGCCAGCTACTTGGGCGGGTGCCTTGACCACTTCGCGGGGGCGAAAGAAGCCCCACCCGCGTTTTGCGCACACCTCCAGCAGCCCAAGAGAGGGATTGATCGGGTAGGGATGAGAGGCAATTTCGAGCATGGCTAGATCGTGAAGTGAGTTTCCGAAAACGGCGTCGGGGTGGGGGAGCCCTACCCCAGTGAGCGCTGCGGCTTTTGCTGGACCAGTGGGAACGTCGATGAGTTCGCTGGTGATGATTTCGTCGGAGACTTTGACTTCGGCGGCGAGGACCCGGTTTTCGGGGATGCCAAAGTCGCGCACGCCTTCAGAGATCACCCACTTATTTGTCGAACTTACGGCCCAAAGTTCGACATTGGCCTCTCGAAGTGCCGCGACCAAGGAGGCGACTTCGACGAAAATTTGCGGACGGACGTGCTCGTTGAAGTAACGGGAAGCGGCTGAGCGAAGTTCCTGTTCGTGCAATCCAGCGTACATCTGGACCATTTCGCCGCAGATCTGAAGTTCCGTGACGTTTCCGGCAAGGTAGGCGCGATATCGGGTGTCCATCCAATCGCTGGTGGAGCGGGAGACAAGACCCTGGTCGATAGTCCAGACCATAAAGCCGTGGCCGGAGTCTCCACCCCAGAGGGTGCCATCGCAATCGAAGACGGCGACATGGTGAGCGGATCGGAAGACAAGATCTTGAAGTTGTTGGGCGGTCCAGGGGGTCACTTCGAGCTGTGTTGATGACAAGCGAGTTTGGTCCTTTTTGGAGAATCTCCAAGACCATTGTCCTCGATCACAGGCGGCAAATGCACGGGCCGCTACAATGAAGGGTTATCTGAGGAGTCATTCATGCGTCCAGAAATCAAGTCGAAGGTTCTTGTTTTTCTTGTGTTTACCGGGATCTTGGCCGGGCAGGGAGCAAAAGCGCAGTTTTCAAATCCTGCGACGGGTCCGTTAAGCGCAAACACCGTTCCCCTGGCGCAGTTGATGCAGCCCACTGAACTCGTCAAGCTTCTGAAGAGCGCCGGAGCGGACCATCCAGTCGTGTTCCAGGTGGGTTCATTCGTGATGTTCCAGCAGGCTCATATCCCTAATGCGGGGTTTGCCGGTCCGGGTTCACAAGCAAATGGATCGATACTGCTGAAGAAATTTTCGGCTCCCCTCAAAAAGGGGCAGTTGATTGTGATTTATTGCGGTTGCTGTCCGTGGGGAAGATGCCCAAATATCGGACCAGCCTACAAGGAGCTGCACGATCTGGGGTTCACGAACGTGAAGGCCCTCTATCTGGCGAATAACTTCGGAGACGATTGGGTGAGCAAGGGGTACCCGGTGGAGAGAGGGGAGTAGCCTCATCCATGCGGATTCTTCAAGTTATAGTATTGCTGGGCTGCGCGTTTGCGTTCGTTTCACTCGACGGAATTGCGCAGGGAGCGCCCAATCTCGTGCACAAGCCGGCTCCGCAGTTTGCGAAGCCTGACCTGAATGGGAACCTTATCGACCTGAAAAAATATCGTGGGAAGGTCGTTCTGCTTAACTTCTGGGCAACATGGTGTGCGCCTTGCCAGGTGGAATTGCCAAGATTCGAAGCGTGGCAGGGCAAGTACGGTACGGCTGGTTTGCAGGTGGTCGCTGTTTCCATGGACGACGGAGACGCGGCAGTGCGGAGGACGGTGCGCAGACTGCGTCTGGACATCCCCGTGGTGATGGGCGATGCGACCGTTGGCAACGCATACGGCGGGGTATTGGGATTGCCAATCACATTCCTGATCGATCGGAATGGTATTGTCACGGAAAAGATCAAGGGCGAGACAAACCTCCAGCAGCTTGAATTGCGCGTGCGGGCATTGCTGTCGCGGTAATTTGCGCGGTCCGCGGGACGCCGATCGGCTATCAGAAACTGGTGAACCGTGAGTGACAAACTTGATGCCTTGATGAACGAGGTTCAGTCATTCCACCCAAGGACGCCGGTCGCAAGCAGGCACGGGGATAATCAGACATGTGGGCACTGAAAGCAACCTCGGTCTGCTGAAGGATTACCAGGCGTATCTGCGTGTAGAAAAGGGGTTGCGACCGCTGACGTGCGAGGCGTACGACGGCGACCTGAAGACCTTCGCCGAGTTTCTTGAAGGACGCCAGGGAATCCTGGTGACCGCCTCGCAGCAAGACGTCGGTGCGTTTCTGGAGCACCTGCGAACCCATTCGATCGATTCCCGAAGCGCGGCGCGTAAGCTGAGTTGCCTGCGCGGCTTCTACAAGTGGCTTTTGCTCGACCGACGAATCCATCATGATCCCACAGTGAATATCGAATCGCCCAAGACCTGGAAGGTTCTGCCAAAGTCACTTGCTGAGCCAGAAGTGTCTGAGATGCTGGAGCGCGCCGCGATGACAGCAGAGCATCCACAGGCACAGGCAACCGCATTGCGGGATCGCGCGATATTGGAGTTACTGTACGCTGGTGGACTTCGGGTTTCGGAGATTACTGGCCTGGGCACAAGCGATCTCGCCCTTGATTCCGGGAGGGTGCTCGTGCGGGGCAAAGGCGACAAAGAGCGCATTGTGCCGCTGGGCCGCTCAGCATTGGAAGCATTGGACAAGTATCTACGCATGGGGAGGCCGCACCTTGCGCGGATCAGCACGAGGCGGAAGACAAGTACCTCACGGCACGATGGTTCCAGGATGTTTCTGTCGCTGCGAGGTATGCCGCTGACACGACAGTGGGTATGGCACCTGGTGAAGATCAATAACAAAGATGCCAGCCCACACAAGCTAAGGCACAGCTGCGCGACGCATATGGTGGAGCATGGAGCAGATCTGCGCAGTGTGCAGGTGATGCTAGGGCATGCGGATATCTCGACGACGCAGGTGTACACACACCTCGCATTAGGCCGGCTAAAGCAAGTGCATCGTGAGCATCATCCGCGCGCAAAGGCAAGTGTTCGCGAACAATCTACAGATTCGGCCTCGACATCAGCTGTGAATGGGCTCCAGGTAATTCGGGGAGGCAAGGATCAACGTCGCGAGTTGAAGGACCAAGATCTCTCGCTCGCAAAGGACGGGGAGTCGGCGTGATCCGGTCCGATTCGGAGATATGTGAGGCCAGCGAAGTGCAGGCCGTTGCACCCCCTTTCGCAGGATTGGTAGAGGACTACATGCGCGTGCTCTCGAATGAGCGCGGCTCATCGGCGCACACGCTCCGGGCTTATCGTCGGGAGCTGATGAGTTTTGCTGCCCACATGGCTGAGCGCCATCCGGAGATCAAGAGCGTAGACGAGATCGAGCATCTTCACATTCGCACATACCTTGGCGTCCTGCTCGAGAGCGGACTGTCGAAGGCGTCGACGGCTCGGGCGCTGGCATCGATTCGCAGCTGGTTCAAGTGGCTGGCCCGGTCTGGACATGTACAGCAGAATGTGGCTTCGCTGGTTTCCACGCCGAAATTGCCAAAGCATCTTCCGCGAGTGCCTTCGATTGAACAGATGAACCGCGTTGTCGAGAGTGTTGACGATGATGCAGCGAGCTGGCCAGCTCGAGATCGAGCGATCCTGGAATTGCTCTATGGGTGCGGAATTCGTAATGCTGAACTGACAGGGTTGAATATCAGCGATATTCATTGGGGAAATGAAGCTATTCTCGTTAGAGGAAAAGGGCAGAAGCAGCGTCTGGTTCCGTTGGGAGATGCGGCCGCCCTGGCATTGAGAGCCTATATTGCTGAACGCTCAGCGCGGCTGGCGGCGAAATTCGGTGGGAGTGTACTTCCGACACCGGCGCTTTTCGTCAGTCTACAGTTGCGCGGGGTTGGCAAGCCCGGAGGTGAGGGAAGGCTGACCACACGCAGTGTGGGACGTATTGTAAAACGCGTGGCCGTTTCGAGGGGACTCTCGCCAGATGTGCATCCACACACACTCCGACATGCGTTTGGCACTCACCTCTTGGAAGAGGGCGCCGATTTGCGAGCCATTCAGGAGTTGCTGGGGCATGAGAGACTGTCGACAACCCAACGGTATACCCAGCTGACAACATCCCAACTGGAAGCGGTCTACGACAAAACGCATCCACGAGCGCGTTGAGCGCCTTTCCAGAAGAAAAGGGAATCGCCCGATCCAAGTCAGAAGCTGACTTTGCGTTCGGGGTACCAGGTTAGCTTAATTGTTGTTGTGGTCACTGTTTGACGACCAGGTAGATAGATGGGTGCGTTCCAGTGTTCGAAGGTGAAATCACCTTTGAGCTCGAGGTCTTTGCGGAAGCGTTTCACCGCCTGGAAGTTGATGTCATTGAGAGTCGTTCCACCTTCGATCAGCTGACCGGTTAGGGGATCGATCTGGGTGCTGGATCCAGGGATGAAGTCCTTTGCGACTTTGTGATGTCTTCCTCCAACCTGAATCCACTCGTTTCCGCTGAGGTGCCAGGTGAGCCAGCCCTGACCGCCCTTGCCTTCACGTCCCACCCAGTCGCCGATCATTTGACCGTTGTTCGTGTAACCTTGGCGAACCAGAGACTCCCAATACATGAACCGGCCTCCGATACTGGTGGAAATTGGCGGGTCGGTGTAAGTAGCTTCCACACGAAGGTCCAGCTTCGGCATCGCGGGAAAATGCGACAAATAGATGCCGGGCCGCCATCCGGCGCGACGTGGCGCATCGATTGGCGATACATCATCATGAACCTCACCGTCCGCATACAGCGTGAGCCAGCGGCGAACGAATGGAAGGCGATAGGAGAAGTCGAAAGAGCCGAAACGCGCCCCTGGATCATTGGGTCCAAGTTTGTCGCCGTTGGTAGGTGAATAGAAACTGAAGAAGCTTCTGAGGAATGTGTGGAGAGTGATTGGCGCGTGGCCCTTTCCGCCCCAGATTGCGGCGCGCTCAAAACCAAATTCAAGGTTCTCTGTTGGGCGGAAGCTCACCTTCTGGAGGTGCATCCATGGATTGCCTCCTGAAAGCACGTTTGGCTGTCCGGGGCCGGGGTAAGAGAGATTTGGAAGGTAAGTGTGTCCATGGAGTCCACCCACTAAGAATTCGTAACGGAATGGCCCGGTGACGTACGACAGCCCAGGGATATGCAATGGTTCGACGCGGTTGATTCGGAACGAGTAGAAGTTCTCAGCGTTGTTCGAGTACGCGAACGAGCCGCCGAGGCCAGGTCCCAACCAGTCATCTTGTTTTCCGAGGGAGACTTCGTGATTGAGGAAGTGCGTGGATACGTATGCTTCCAGAAATCGGCCGTGGGTCGTGCTGTTGATCGGTCCGAGAGGGATCGTGCGCTGGCCGAACGGTTGTCCAGTATTGGGATCGATGAAGGGAATAGCATCTACATTTGAGAGCGTTTGAGCAAGTGCGGAGGAGTAGCCTGTTGCAGACGGCGCTACCTGAAATTCACCGCGCACATAGAGAAGAAAGCGCCCAGCCGTGGCATAACCACTGGCGCCGGTGTAGTTGTTCAAGCCATTCTCGTAACTACGACCATAGTCATTGATGATGCTCTGGCCAAGATGAAAGCTGTCCTGCAGGGGAGTGCCGCTGATGCCGCGAAAAGCTGAGTAGACGGACTCAGCGTGAATATTTCTATTCAAGCTTTCGCAGGTTCCTTGCCTGTCCGGGTGGAGGTCGCGATTTATCCGGTCGTAGATGCTTTGAGCTTCAGCCGTAGTTGAGTCGGCATTGTCCTGAGAGTCTTCCAGGCGCGTGCTGACTTCTTCGAGCATGTGTTCGATGCTCGTCCGTGTCCAAGGACGCATCCCGAGGTAGACAGTGTCGAGATAGCCGAGGCCGTAGAGGCGCAACATAGCGGGATATATCCAACTGTCAACTGGGATATAGGGAGAGTCGAGCGAAGCGGTCTCGCAGATGGCAGAAGGGTGGCTGGAACTTGGAGTCGACTGTGTCGGTGATTCGCCGAGCGAAGGACCCTGTGCGGTGAGTACGCAGGTACCGGAAAGTGAAATTGCTGCAGATAAAAGTGCGGAAATAGAGACAGATTTGGCTGTGCGCCTACTAACGCTCATGTAAGTCACTTTATCATTCGCATATTTCGACGTGGAGAGCCCAGCCTCCGGACTTCCTGAGGTGATTCAGGCTGATCCATTCGACTGTCTGTGCAGGAATCGGGTAGCGAGGTCGAGTTCGCGTTGGAATCCAGGAGTAATTTCGAGGCTGAATCTTGCTGGATCAATGTCTTTGGCCCTGAGGTATCTTTCCATGGACTCAACCAGATCGAGTGCCGGCCCGTTCGTCACATCTCTTCCGCTGATCAATTCGGGATTTGCTTCTCGGTGAACTACGCACTGAATGAGTGTTGCCCCACGTAGCTGTCGGGCACGAACGATTGCCTCGTATGCGACGCGATAAACGGCGACGGCGTCGTGAGCATCGACCGAGATAGAAGGCACTCCTTCATATAACGCCGCTACAGTTCTCGTGTTGGATTTTCGCTTTCCTTCCGAGAGCATTTTGCTCGCGTCGGGGTATTGAATAAACACGACCGGGAGCTTGTTTACTGCGCAGACCTGTATTGTCTTCCTCCAGTCCACAAGAGACTTCGAGTGGGAATCGAGAAAGACTTCCACTACATCGCCCTTCTTTGCAACTGCATTCGCAGTTGCCCGTTCGCGAATCGCTCGAGGCAAATAGGTCTTTGAGGAAGAAGAAAGAAAGATGTTTTTGTTAGAAGCCTCCAGCTCAATTGGGGCTACGGGCCCCAGGGCCGCCGGAGCGAGCTCTCTGAAGATGGTCTCGAGAGGCAAGTTCTTATTCAAGCTGGGCAGCCATTCCCCCGTTGGGAGAGCTATAGAATCCCGTTCTTCAAGATCGATGGTAGCGGCAGCTGCGATGGCCTCACGCCCGGACGAGGTGTGCAGATCAGAATTGAGCAAGCCGTGCTGGAAGAGTTCGGTTGCACGCTGTTCGAGTAGGCGGTACTTGAGCATGACGCCATAGATTGCGACCAGCTTCTCATTTGAAATGAGTGAAAGATGCTCCGCTTCGTTTGTTTCAGATTTCGATGGAGTTTTTGCCATTCTGGAGTTTCCCAATCGAGGGTCAAAAGAGTTAGATGGGCATTATCAATGCAAATTGGTTGCGTGCTAGGTAGTGTAGTCTGCGTTGATGCGGATGTACTCGTGGGTGAGATCGGTCGTCCAGAATTTGCAGGTGCCAGGTCCCTGGTGGAGATCGATACTGATCGAGAACTCAGGTTGCTGAATGTATGCGTGGGCTGCGGATTCGTTGAAATCGGCAGCACGCGCGCCACTGCGGCAGATGGCGAGTTCGCCGAAGGAAATGTCGATGCGCTGCGGTTCAATTTGCGCACCGGAGTATCCGATGGCCGCGATCAAGCGACCCCAGTTGGGGTCGCATCCGGCCCACGCGGTTTTAACGAGAGGCGAATGAGCAATGGCCTTTGCTACGCGGACCGCGTCATCGTTGGAGGCTGCCCCGTGAATATGAAGTTCGACCACATGAGATACGCCTTCGCCATCAGCGATGACTTGCCGCGCGAGAGAAGTACAAACCTGGGTGAGTGCAGTCGCGAATTCGCGATTACCTGGTCCGATACGGGCTCCACTCGCTCCTGAAGCAAGGAACAGGACGGTATCGTTTGTGGATGTATCGCCGTCAACGGAGATGCGATTGAAGCTGACTTCGATTGCGTCGCGCAAATAGCTGTGAAGGACCGACGGCTCGACGGCTGCGTCCGTGAGGATGTACACGAGCATGGTGGCATGCGGCACGAGTTGGGGATGGATCATGCCGGAGCCCTTGCAGACCCCGGCGATCCGCACCTCTTGCGGGATTTCTGAGAAGCCATCGATCTCGGGTGCGGCGACTTCGATGCGCGCGAAAGCCGTCTTTTCAACCGTGTCAGTTGTGATGATTGCTTCCGCGACCTGCTGGAAGTGGTCGGATTGCGAACCCAAAGAGCGAGCAAGTTCAGGCAGCGCCGCGATGAGTTTGTCTGCAGGGAGCGGGACGCCGATGACGCCAGTCGAGGAAGGGAAGACTTCCTCAGGTTTACAGCCGAAGGTGGAAGCGGCGGCGTAACAGGTTGCGCGGGCTGCATCCATGCCAAGTTGACCAACGGCGCAGTTGGCGTTACCGGCGTTGATGGCGACTACGCGGACCTTTCCTCCAGTCGCATGCAGGTTTGCCTCATCGACGAGGAGCGGCGCGGCTTTGACCTTGTTGGCCGTAAAGGCTGCAGAAGCGGACGCTGGGGCATCGGCGACGATTAGCGCGAAGTCAGTGCGGCCGCTCTGCTTGAGGCCCGCCTTTGTGGCGCCAAAACGAAAGCCGCGAGGAATCACAAATTGAGATAGGTCGCTCATGAAGGAAGAAAGTCGGTTTCGCCCGCGTGAATCGGCCGATGCCGAGAAACAGGAGTCAATCCATTTAATCTAACAAAGGAGGGTGGATGTCGGAGAACATCACCAGCGGCGAATTGGAAGATGCGGAACGGTTTCTGGAACTGGCTCATGTGAACGTTGCGCGCGGAGACCGTGTGGTGTTGCACGACATTAACCTGTCGATCCGGGCTGGAGAGCATGTTGCGATCCTAGGGCCAAATGGGTGCGGCAAGTCGACGCTGATCTTTACCATCACCTGCCAGATCTATCCGATCGTCCAGGATGGGATGTATGTCCGGATTTTCGGGCGTGATCGCTGGGATCTGACTCAACTGAGAAAACATTTCGGGGTGGTTGGCGCAGGATTGATGGGGGAACTGCCGGGGGAACGCACGGCGGTGACAACCGGCCTCGAAGCCGTAATCGCCGGATTCTTTTCAGCATCGACGCTGTGGCCAAATCTCCATGTTACCGATGAGATGAGGGAGAGGGCGTGGGAGGCTCTGAGACGGATCGAAGCGGCGCATCTCGTAAATCAGCTTGTGGGAGAGATGTCCGCTGGTGAGAAGCGGCGGATCATGATTGCTCGGGCGCTCGTTCATCGGCCGCGACAATTGCTGCTGGATGAGCCGTCGAATGCTCTGGACCTTGCCGCGCAACGCGAACTGAGAGAGACGCTGCGCAGGCTGGCTCAGGAGGGGACTGGACTGGTTCTGGTGACGCACCACCTTGGCGACATTTTGCCGGAGATTGAGCGCGTGATCTTGATGCGGGGTGGCCGGATTGTGGGCGATGGGACGCGCCAGGAACTACTAACAGAAGCCAGATTGAGCGAGCTCTTCAACACGCCCGTACGAATCGGGCGTGATGAAGAATGGCTGCACAGTTGGTGAGTGCAGCATCAAGCGCCGGCGCTGCCTTCGGATTTCGCACCGGGAAGACGCTTGCGGAGAAGGGCGATCTGCCCTGTGTGATGAGCTTCGTGCTCGCAAACATGGAACCACTTGCAGAGATTATTCGTCGGTCCCCAAGGCCACGTCTTGTCAGCCGCTAGAAGCCACACATCATCCTTTTTGCGGAACTCAGCAAGTGTCTTCTCGCGAACTTCGTGAAGGATGTTCACGTAGTAGTCGCGATCGTGACCTTTGATGCTGGAACGGCCCGCATCGCCGAGGTTCATCGCTGGGTCCCACTTCTTCTTGATCTCATCGGACCATGAATCCCACTTCATGCCATCGAATGTGTTCATCTGGTAATAGGTCTCGGTCGCGGCCAGGTGCAACATGAGCGCACCGATCGTGTTCGCATCTTTATCGAAGAGGTAATCGAGATCGGCCGGGCTCAATTTTTTGGTTGCAGAGAGCACCCCATTCACCTCGCGCATCCACGTGAGCTGAGATACAAAAGTGCCGATCTGTGGCGAATAACCGGGAAGGGGGCCGAGCATATCAGGGCCGGACGGTCTGTCTTCGGAAGCCGATGCCAGTTTTGGGGGAGCAAATGCCACAAGGCCGAGTGCCGTGCTGGCGCTCAGGAAGGACCTGCGATCAATCGCTGTGTTTCGACGCTCGTGTGAGTTCATGATAGGCCACCTCAGGGAAGATGAGGGCAGTCTACACGAGTCGCAAACTCAAGGTGTCATCATTCTGTGCTAAGAATGAGTGGCTCCGAACGGTGCACGCTAACGGTGGGTTGATCCGGGGGACTGCTGGGGTTTTGCGGTGACGATCGCGGCGATCAGACAGGTGACGATGAGAAGTTCAGTAACGACTGGCAAGGCGAAGAAAAACGTGTAGGAGTCCAGAGCAAAGGCCAGGTATCCCAAGGCAAAGAGGACAATAAGCGGACGAAGCCGTGCCGCATTTTCCTTGGCCATCGACGCGAGCACCCAGAGCAGCAATGCATCCATTGTGAGAAAGATGGTCACCCCGAGGCCCATGCCCATGTAGAAGTCTGAGTAGCTACGGGTCAGGCCAAATACCTGGAACGGCGATCGCATGGCTGCGGCTACGCTCGTGGCTATTCCAGGTGCGGGCTTGCCGAAGACTCCCCCGATGGTGTGGAGGACGGAATGAATCAATACGAGAATCGAGGCAATGCGAATGAACATTACAGGCTTCATCAAGAGTCTTCTCCCGGGTATTCGAAGTGAACGCAACTGCGTTGCTTGACGGAGTTGAAACTCATCAGTTGCTTCCAACCCTTTCTGCATATTTCTCGAGGATGGTGATCCAGGCACCAGGACCATCGAAGAGGTTGCGAAGCTGCTCGGCGCCCATGCCATGACGTTCAATCCTGCGGTGTTCCAGTTCTACGAGTGTGGAATCTGAATTGAGAGACGTGAAGCGGATCTCGACTTCGCTGGCTTTTGTCATATCGGGATCAAACTTCCAATCGGGCTCGTCGTGGCCCGGTCCAACGTGCCAGGAAAAGCAGACAACGTTCGGCGGATCCCACTTGAGCACTGTGCCCCAATCGCCTTCTTTGCCATCTACGTTGCGCTCGTACCAGCGGCCACCAAAGCGTGGCTCAACAAAGATGGTCTGAAAAGGTGTGCTCCCAATGTGATGCGTGGCGGGCCACCAGGTTTCCATCTGCTCGACGAACACTGAGAAGGCGCGCTGAATTGAAGCCCTCACGGTGATAGTCTTAAGCACTCTTAGATCGAGTTCTTCTGCCCGGTTTGCCATGATGCCCTTCTGGGGAGTCTTGTTCAACGGCTTGTTGAAATGCGCTCAGTGCCTTGTTCCACATCTGGTCAAAATGGGCGCGAAGGCGCGCCACGCCGTGAGGATCCAGTTGATAAAGCCTGCGAGCTCCATCCCTGATGTCGGTCACGAGACCCGCATGTTTCAGCACTTTTAGGTGTTGCGAAACTGCAGGGCGCGTTACGGGCATGGCACGCGCAAGTTCATTGACTGCGATGGGTCCGCTGGACAGTTTCTGGAATATTGCCATGCGCGTGGCATCGGCGAGCGCATCGATACCGGCCTGTAGGTAAGCATCCACTAACGGTAAGTTAACACGAACCGAAGCCTTGTCAAGCGGTATGTTTCTGACCAGCGAGGCGGGCTCGGAAGGGGGTGGGTCCCGTGATGGATGAAGGCTTAATTGCGGCGAGGAGTGAGGCCGGGGTGGAGTGCAACTTGCATTTCGCGCGATGGCATCTTATATGCTTACTTGAGAAGCAAAAACCTCAAGCGGAGAGTGTATGAAATTTCCCCGAATTTCCACGCTGCTGCTGCAGGCCATCGTTCCTGCAGTGTTGATCGTGCTCGTTTCGTACCCGGCGGGCCTTTTGGCGCAGACGGCTCCCGATGATCACATCGTTAGTTCAAAGGCCTTGCAGCATCAGGTTGAGTCTTCGAGCGCGGGCCGTCAAAAGAACGTAGAGACGCTGAGTAAGTTCATGAGTACCCCAACGGCCGAAAAGGCCATGCGGGACGCAAAGATCGACCCCGTGCAGGTGCAGAAAGCGATCCCGACGTTGTCTGACAGTGAGCTGGCCAGTCTGTCGACTCGAGCAACAGATGCGCAGCAGAAGTTTTCTGCGGGTGTGCTGGGCACGAGCACGTTGACACTGATTATTGTGCTCATCGCCATCATTATCATTGTTGCTATCATCCACTGACGTGCGGCGCAGCTTGACTTTCATTTCGTTGCTCGCAGCTTCAGTTGCATTTGCACAAGCTCGAGCAGCGATGTGGATTGACGTCCCATTTGTGTCGCAACCAAGAGAGGGGTGCGGTGCGGCATCCCTCTCGATGTTGATGCAGTATTGGGCGGGCAAACAGCAGTTGCCGAACTCGCCAGACAGTGACGTCGCGTTGATCCAGCACCAACTCTATTCCAAGACCGAGCGTGGAATTCCGGCGGAGCAGATGGGGAAGTATTTGCGCCAGCATGGATTCAAGGCGTTTGCTTTCCCCGGCAACTGGAGCGACCTGGAAGCGCAGATCGCAAAGGGGCGCCCTCTGATCGTTGCAATCAGGCCCGAGGGACAGTCAGAGCTGCATTATGTGGTTATCGATGGCGTCGACACTGTAAAAGGACTTATCACGATGAACGATCCAGCGGTGCGTAAACTGCTGACTGAGGAGCGCGGCCAATTCGAGAAAGAATGGAGCGCGACTCACAACTGGACACTGCTTGCAGTGCCAGCATTGAGTTCGTAATAGTGCTCGTTAAGGTGTTCGGAACGATACCGCTCATTCTGCTGATCATTCTTCTCCTGACGGGGACAGGTAACGCTCAATGTGCGTCGGGGATGCAGGCCGATGCCGAAGTGCACGGTTTGTACTCGCAGCAAAAGTGGGATGACGCGATAGCTGCGGCAACGCGATTGGGATCGCGATCGGCCGACGTGAATTTTGACGTGGGCATGGCACTGGCTCACCTGCAGCGATGGAATGAAGCGCGTGATGCCTTGATCGCCGGACAGAAGCAATGCCCGGCACAAAAGCGATTTCCGACAGAACTTGCGGGAGTTGCGTTTGAACTGAAGAGGTACGCTGAGGCTTCGCACTGGATAGAGAAAGCCTTGCGGCTTGATCCGCGAGACGAGTATGCCAACGAGTTTGCGGGCACCGTGTTCCTGCTGATGGACAATCTTGATGCAGCGCTGAAGTATTGGAATCGAATTCGCAAGCCGCAGATTGAAATGCTTCGGATTGATCCAAATCTAAAAGTTCAGCGGCTGTTGGTAGAGAGGGCGTTCGTGTTTTCGCCCCAGGCAGAAATGCGGCGGGATCAGCTGCTTGCAAGCGAGGCGCGGCTGAATGCGATGGGGATCTTCCCTGCGTACAGCATCCGGCTGAATGCGCGTGAGGGCGGCAGGTTCGACGCACAGTTCAATGCGATCGAGCGGAACGGGTTCGGAAACGGTTGGCTGCAATCGGTGGTGTCAGTCTTCTCCGGGCTGCCATATGAAACTCTGTACCCGAGCTACTTCAATGCTCGCGGGTCGGCGACCAACGTGGATTCGATCGTGCGATGGGATGTGCAGAAGAGGCGCATCTGGGTTTCGGCGACGGGGCCATGGCACTATTTGCCACAGTGGAGATGGGGGCTGGCTGTAGATGGGCGAGATGAGAACTGGGCGATCCGGAGTTCCTTCGCGGGGAACGCGCCGATGATGGGCGCCTTCAGGCTGAAGCGGGAGGTTGCAGCCGGATCTCTGAAGTCGATTCGAAGTGGACGATTTCAGTGGCAGTCAGGAGCCGAAATCTCTCACCGTGCGTACACAGAGATCTTGAGCGGCACGGTGCTAAACGGTGAACTCGCATCGCCGGGTTGGGGAATCAAGTACCTTGCCAGCGCGAGTGCCCGGGTGCTTGATGTGCCAGAGCAGCGGTTCACGATCGATGCATCCGCTTCGTCTGAACTCGAGCGGTTATGGTCAAAGCCGCCGCGGTTGTTCGAGAGGGCACAGGCCGGGATTTCTGCTCGATGGTTGCCGAAAGCGGAAGGGGACGGATACGAATACTCGCAGCGCGTGCGAGGCGGCGGGATTGCCGGCTCGGCTCCAATGGATGAGCTTTGGATGATTGGCGTAGAGCGGGATACCGATCTGTGGCTGCGTGGACACATTGGAACGCGAGGCGGCAAGAAAGGAAGCGCGCCGATGGGGGAACGCTACTTTCTTTCGAACAGCGATTTCTACCGCGATGTATGGAGCAATGGGCTGATTAGTGTCAAGGCAGGGCCGCTGCTGGATATTGCGCGCGTCGGTGCGCCCACGCGCGGCCTGGCTCCAAAGCAGTGGCTGTTCGATATTGGAGCCGAAGTGAAGTTGACGGTCCTGGGAACCGCTGTGGTGCTCACGTATGGACGCGATTTACGGACTGGGAACAATGCGTTCTACGGTTCGGTGGCGCAGCATTGACCGCAACCGGGATGTCTATTTCTGCTTGCTCGATTGAAGCTTGAGCTGACCAGAGTCGATGGTCGCCCCGGAACGCGCAATTGTCTGGAAATAGAGCTGGTCTCCATCGACTTCGACGAGCATAAAAGTGCGATCTGTATCGAAGCCGACTTGATCGATGTCGCAGGCCTCGCGGAGGTTGTGGTAGCGCAACTGCCCCGAATTGCCATCAAGGAAAAAGTAGATGCCCTGCTGGGGCTTGATGCGCTCGTAGACGTGTTCATGACCGCTCCAAACCACGTTGACGCCATATTTCGTGAAGAGAGGCATGAGCTGGTTGCGGAGATCGAGATCTGGGCCGTGAAATTTCGCGCAGGTGTAGAGCGGGTGGTGGAAGTAGGCTATTTTCCACTTGGCAGATGATCCTTTGAGCTTGTCTTCGAGCCAGGATAGCTGTTGGGGCGCCATGTAATTGCTATCGAGGACGAAGAAGTCGATGTTCTTCTTGCTGAAGGTGTAGTAGTGATTTCCGCCCATGTTGTAGGGTTTGTAGTTGATCTCGATCTGCGCGTCATCGTGATTGCCGAGTGAGGCGTAGAACTTGACACCTTCGTTGAGAAGAACTTTATAGGGTTCTTCAAACTTGACGCGGAAGTCGTGAGGAGAGTGGCCACCATAAATGTTGTCGCCGTCCATGGTGACGAAGTCGAACTTCACCTTAGTCCAGTAGTTCTGCATCTGCTTGGCGATTTCGAGTTCCGGTCCTTCGCCTGTGCCGTTATCGCCGATGATCGCCCAGCGCACTGATCCGTCTTTCAGCGGCAGCCGAACGTCGGGAGCTCCGGAAGGCAGAGGCGGGGTGGTTGGAGGAGTCTCGTCACCTGGAAGTCCGGGATAGAAGGCAATCAGAAGCGGGAGAAGAAGGATTTGTGCAAAGCGAATCGGCATGTGCGTCTTTTTCTTCACGGAAGTGCGTTGGGAAGATAATCAATCACCAAATTCGCGACGGAATCGCGGAGCGCCAGTGTCTTCCCTGCAATGCAATAATCCATTCCTTTGGGCAGAGCAGGCAAGACCTTAAGAACGGTTGGGGGAACGGACTGGATGGGCTGGCCGTTCTGGTTTGGAAATTCGCCATTGACCTTGAATTCTCCAGAGGCGCCTGGTTCGGCATGGTTGAGGCTGACTTTGATCTTTTTGCCTTCAGGGCTATTAAGAAGGTCGGAGAGCAATTTGCGGAACACTTCGGCGGTTTCAGATGTAAAGAAGTCGCCCTGACGGGCATTAGCGCGGGCTTGCTGCACTGCCTGGCGTAATTGCTTGCGCTGCTGCTGGAGCTTTCCGACATCCTCCGTGGGCTTCATCTTGCTGGCTGCAAGAGCATGTTCTTTATTGCTGTAGCCTTTCGCTTTGTTCCCGAAGTCGGCAAGGAGCTTCTGGTCAGAAGGTGATAGGACTGCCACTTGCGAAACAGCGACCTGGGAAGTAACGATCGCCATCAGCACCAACGTGAAGTAAACGGTTTTCGACGCACGTGCCGTTCTTACCATTTGACCCTCCTGGGAGCCTTCTACTCACCTGGTCTTTTGATCCGTCTTGGCGGGCTCTTCACTTGCCGTGGTTATGACGGCTTCTTTCAGTGCCTGTCTCACTGCGCCCTGGACCTCCTCGTGGAATGCTTCGCGAACGGTCTGGACGACCTCATCAGGTTCGAAAGGAGTTGGATCTTTGGTGTCGATCACTTTTTCGAGAACCTGCTCCACTACGGGCTTGATGGCAATGTGCTTCGCAACCTCTTTAGCGACCTTCTTTGCCGGCACGACGAGTGCGGAAGCGATCTTCGAGTCTTCGACGACAGGTTCCGACCTTTGCCAGTCCTTCTCGAAGATGGCTTCCATCTGCCTGACGACTTTCTTATCGCGGAAGATAATGCCAATCTCACGGCGGGCTTCGAGTTCAAGCTTGCGTAAGCTCTGGCTGCCGAGGAATGCGGTGTTCCCATCGCGGAGCATGGCTCGAAGATGAAGACGCGATGGAAGACGCCTCACTGGGATGCTTCCGTTTTTTGCCGATGCCCGGGAAAGAACGCGAACCTCGACGCCAGCGGAGATCTTCTTGTTAAGCAGCTTGATGAAGTCACTGTCACTGATCTTCATCTCGTAGATGAGAAGCTGTTTTTTTGCGCCTGCGATGAAGTCAGTGAGGCATTTACGAGCATTGATAGGGCTGATGACGAGATCGTCTTTGACTTTGGTATAGGGGCGGCGTCTGGAATCGGATTCGAAGAGGCGAATCGCTTCTTTCACAGTGCTCCTTTTTGTGATGCCCATCCCGAAGGATCGACTGAGATCGATGTCCATGTGGGTAAAGTTAAAGCCGAGGACGTAGAGCACCTTGTCATCGATGATGAACATTTTGCCGTGATAGCGGACGAGGTCGTCGGCGGTACGTGTGACGGTGATGCCCTGGGCAAGAAGACGCATTTCGAGGCGCCGAAGGTTCTTCTCCTCGCCCTGGTTGGTATGTGCGATAAGGGCTTGAACGGCGACTCCGCGCTCAACTGCTTCGACGAGAGCCTTTTCGATTTCCATGCGATCGAAGCGGAAGATGAGGATGCGGATATTCTTTTTGGCTTTTCGCAGCGCCTGGATGATGGGCTTGATGCCGTTATCCGGCTGAATGAGGAGCTTCACTCGGTCTCTCCTTTAAACGCTGCAACAGATACGTACTAAAGAAGATGCAATTTGCGAATTGCAGGATGCACCGGGGCAGCCTCCAGCGGCTGTCTACGCTTCTAATCAAAATGCGTCGTTGCAGCAAGGAGAGAACGAATGAAGTGCAACCGCCGTGTGTTGAGCTGGGTGCTAGTCGCCGGGCTCCTGCTTCCAAACCTGTCCCTGCTCATTCAACAAGCTGAGAGCCAGTCCTTCCAGAGCTGCAAAGAGGAAAAACAAGAGCCCGTCAATCGTGCCCGGCTGCACAATCCAGTGCTTTGGCGTGATCCGGGGAAAATCACAGAATTAAATCTTCTGTATGGGGAGGGCGGAGCGAAGGGTCAGCCCCTGCCGCCATTCAGGTTCGAGAGAGAAGATCCGAGCGGCACGAATCCGAAGTTCGATGTCGTTGACGCACGTGGAATAAAGTGGCGGGTGAAACTGGGCGACGAGGCTCGGCCTGAGGTGACGGCCTCGCGGTTACTGTGGGCTGTGGGATATTTCGTTGACGAAAACTACCTGGTTGAGGCGGCGAAGGTAGAAAAACTCAAACTCACACGCGGAATAACGATGGCATCGGATGGCAACATCGTCGACGCACGATTTGAGAAGAAGCCTGACCGACAGAAGAAAGTCGGAATCTGGAGCTGGAAGGACAATCCGTTTCGAGAGACGAAAGAGTTCAACGGCCTTCGGGTAATGATGGCGGTCATGAACAACTGGGATCTCAAAGACGTCAACAATGCGGTCTACGAAGACAAGGAATCAAGCAGAGATGTATTTCTGACAAGCGACGTCGGTGCGACCTTTGGTACAAACGGACTGAGCTGGAGCAAGGGGCGATCTAAAGGCGACGTTGGCACTTTCGAGAAGTCGAAGTTCATCACGCGAAAGACTGCGAGCGAGGTCGATTTCGGTACGCCGGCTGCGCCCGTCCTGCTGGAGGCTGCTAACGTTAAGACGTACAAAATGCGCCGGGATCTCGAGTGGATCGGAAAGCGAATTCCGATCGCCGACGCTCGATGGATTGGATCTCTTCTCAAGCAGCTAAGCCATCAACAAATGATCGATGCATTTCGGGCAGGAGACTTTCCGCCCGAGGACGCGGAGAGATACGTCAGCATACTCGAAAGTCGCATTCAAGAGCTCGCCTCGCTCTGAGCCTCACGCGGAGACAGGAGTTGGATCGTCTTCCAGATTAGCTTGAAGGTCATGAAGCTTTCTGTAGATGCCGTCTTCGTGTTGCAGGAGCTCTTCGTGTGTGCCGGATTCGGGGACTGTCCCGTTCTCGATTACGAATATCTGGCTGGCTCTGCGAATTGTGGTGAGACGGTGCGCGATGACGATCGAAGTCTTTCCATCCATCAGCCGGTCCAGGGCTTCACATACCAGTTGTTCCGACGCTGCATCCAGCCCGGATGTCGGCTCATCGAGGATGAGAATTGGTGTATTGCGTACTAGAGCCCGGGCGATGGCGATTCGCTGGCGCTGGCCGCCGGAGAGCGTCACCCCTCGCTCACCCACGGCGGTTGAGAATTTCTCGGGGAGCTTTTCGATGAACTCCATGGCATTGGCGGCTTCGGCGGCTTTGACGATCTGGGAGTGCGAAGCGTCAGGGCAGCCATAGGCGATGTTATCCCAGATGGTTCCGCTGAAGAGGACCGTGTCCTGAAGTACGAAGCTGATCTGGCTGCGAAGAGATTTCTGCGTGAACTGACGGATGTCGGTGCCGTCGATCTTGATAGTGCCGGCCGTCGGATCATAGAAGCGCGCGATAAGGTTGATGATCGTTGTTTTGCCGGCACCTGTGGGGCCGACGAGGGCCACCATGGTTCCGGGCTCGACATGAATGTTCACGTCGCGCAGGACAGGCTCGTCCTCCTTGTAAGCGAAAGCAACGTGTTCGAAATCGACCTGTCCCTTGAAGCGTGGAGCTCTGCGCGCGCCGGTATGGTCGTGGACTTCGTCGTCCGAACGAAGGATCTCCTGGATACGGTCGTAGCCCGTAGCAGCCTTTGAATAGGCGTCGACGGTTTTGGAAATATCTTGCATTGGCTTGTACATCTTGCCGAGATAAAAAACGAAGACAACGAGCGAACCGGGTGCGAGGTGTCCGGACATTGCCATTTGAGCGCCAAACCACAGCACAGCGCAGGTTCCGACTGCCGTCACTATGTTGACGATGGGAACCAGGCGGGCTTTGAGAGAACGCGCGGCAAGAGCGGCTTCGACGGCCTCCAGACTCTCGCCTTCGAACCGCCGAACCTCGTAGTCTTCCCGCGAGAAGGCTTTCACAACTCGGATGGAGGAGACGACTTCGGAGACAACCGAGACCATCCTGCCCTCTTTCTTGCGCACTTCACGAGAGGCCTTCTTTACGCGTCGAGTGTAGGTATTGACGATGAAGAAGAGCGGCGGAACCACCGCCAAGGCAATGAGAGTGAATTGCCAGTTGACCCAGAACATGACGATGATCATGCCGATGAGGGTCAGGGAATCGACAAGGATGCTGAGAAGTCCGGAGACGATGAAGGACTGAATGGAGTCGATGTCGACTGTTACACGACTAATGAGGTCGCCAGTGGGCTGCTGGTCGTGATAAGCGAGCGAGAGGCGCTGCACGTGGGTGTAAACAGTGCTGCGGAGATCGTGCGCGACCCATTGGCCGACGTTGGTGGTGAGGTACTTCTCGGCATAAGTGCAAATGGCGTCGGTAATCGCTATGACCAGCACCGCGGCACAGGCGAAGAGGAGGACATTGCGGGGAGCGGATCCAGCGATAGAAAGGATGAACCGATGCAGCCAACCGTGCTGGTTTTTACCTTGGAGGAGATCATCGAGAACGATTTTGAGAGGCCAAGGCTCCAGCAGACCGGAGATACTTTCTCCGGCAATGGCGAGCAGGCCGAGCCATAGCTGCCGGCGGTGCGGCCGCAACAAGTCAAGGATGTTCAAACCCCGCTGCGTGCCCACTGCCTTCGAGTTCATGCAAAGTTAGATGCGGTTCTAAGTAGCTTCGAAGACGAGGTTGACGACCTTCTACTTACGCCTTAAGGTGGAGTTACACGGGAAAGGAGGTTGATCCAGCTAATGACAGATTGTTGCAGTAGTACCCTACGTGAGGTGACTGAGGCCTAGGGCATCGCGCCCCTCGCCCCAACCGTAAGTCCCGGCGGTAGAATTCAGCCGCAGGGCCTCGGGCAGTCGCGGTAAGCGATCGCCTTAGTCCAATCCCAACAGCACACCGGCAAAGGCCTGGAACTTGGTTTCAGGCCTTTGTTACGTTAACGGCGCTTCCCGTCCGCGTTATGGATTTGCGACTACCCGGATATGCGCCATCATGCCGCCATCCTGGTGTTCGCCGATATGGCAGTGATAAACGAAGTCGCCGATTTCCGAGAAGGGAATCGAAACGAATTCAGATTTGACCTTGCAGGTGCCGTCGCGCCACTTCAGCACAGACCCATCGCATTTGCCGCTTCCGCTGGGAAGCGCGACGTTATCCATGAGCGCTCCAGCATTGCCGACAGGTGCACCTTTGGGAAGAACAAGAAACTTCGTCTGATGTATGTGGAAGTTGTGCGCCTCGGACGCAACATTGACCAGTTCCCACGTCTCTGTCGCTGTCTGGTTTCCAGCAGCCAGCGGCAGGCAGATGTTGATCTTGCTCGGGTCGAAAGTTGCCACGTCCTGAAACGTTCCCGGTACCGGATTACCATGTGCATCGACTTCCTCATAGCCGAGCCCGAATCCGTCATCTGTTCCGGCGGGAACCCCGAAGTAGATGCGACGATGATGACCGGGTGCCAGCGCTGAACAGTTTGGCGAGGCAATCGACGGAACTGGTTTTTGCTGTGCGGTTAATCTAGGTCCAAATTGCTGAATCTGCTTCTGGCTAAGCGACTGAACCTGCTGCGCAGAGGCGGAATCGAGAGCGATGGGCAACGAAGTGCGTTTACCAGCTGCGATCTGTTTGGCGTCTGCTATGGGAATCGGTCGTGTCATCCCGGGGTACATTGCTTTTACAGATCCGCCAAGCGCGCCGGCAGAAGAAAGTGCGAACTGAGCTGTTGGCTTGACGTTGAGCGCGGGAGTGGCGTCTGTTCCCGGACTCGTGAAGTCCAGGTGAGCCAGCTTAGCGCTGGGCCAATCATCTCCGTCCGGCCCGGTGCTCATATCGGTGGTGATGAGAGTCGCCGACTTGAGATGCCCCGGCTGGAACGAGCCAAGAAACACATCCGCGCGGGAACTCGGGAACATAATCATGTGCGTCGCGCACACAGCTTCTGAAGTCCGATGCGGGTTCTTGGGTCCGGGACATGGAACTGGCTTGAATCGGTTGCCGACGTCCATCTTCGAGACATCAGTTCCGGCCGTCGGTGCAAGAGCGACGCCATCAAGCGAGATCACCTGGAAATAGATTGGCGCACGATTCTTGTCGTTCTGAATGGTCAAGTCGTATGCGCGCGTTGCCGAGCCGTTGAGCAGGCGCCACACCTCGCCATTCTTCTGATCGATGTTGAGCGTCGGGTAAACTAGCCCGTTCACAGTAAAGAACCACTTGCCGCCCGTATAATCTGTCCCGCTCCCAGGTTCTTGTTCAGAGAGGTTCGTGCCGTTGCAATACCCTTGGCGGATATCGGCGGCATCGGGTTGGGGCGTGCAGAACTCAGGATCCATCTGATCCTGTACGTCTCCGTTGGCGAGCACCTGCATGTCGCGCAGATGGATGTAGCGAGTCGAGAACTTTGGCGGAAGCGTAAAACTTGCCGTTGTCGAAGCCACATCCTGAACCGATCCCACGACAAGAATTCCTTCCAGCCCCTCCGAAATCTGATTCACGCCTAGTCCGTGCACGTGAGGGTGGAAGAAGAACATTCCGGATGGATGGTTTGGCGGGATGTAGATGTCGTACTGGATTGGCTGGTCGGTCGCCGTCAGATCGGGATGTACCATCGACGGCATCTTTCCAGCGGGATAGCCCACAACGTAGACATAGTCCCCATATGTGGGGTCAGCGTCATCAGCCTTCCGAGGTTCAACGATAAGCCCGTGTGTATGAATGTTGGTCGGATTTGCCGCCAGCATCTCATTCATCATGGCGTCCGGACCGTGCGCATGCACTGCGTCGGCTGGAGCGGGCGGCAGGTGATTCACAAGCTTCATCCGTAGATGATCGCCCGGTTGAAGTTGTACCACCACGCCTCGATAGGTGGCTGAAGTGCGTGAATCGGCAGGGCATTGATCGTTCAAAGCTACGGATGTTCTGCAGACTTCGTAGATCCATCCCGTTGGGCTGAATTGTCCTAGATGAACGGTTTCGGGTCGGGCTATGAGGAGCAGGTCCAGGACACCATTGGAACTCGAGAAACTGGGAGGGTTGAAGGCAGTCTGCGCGGAAATTGTGAAAGTGGAACAGAGAACCAGCACAGCACTCGCGCATGCGAGCGCCGCATTTCTTTTAATCATTGGGCCCCCAAGGCATTTAGCTACTACATACGATGCCTTTTCAGATCAGGTTGGTTTGTAGTCGCAGACAATTAACAGCCAACAATTTCTTGACGTTTTGCATCTGACGCAGTGTCTGAAAAGACACCAGGAATCTGGTGTCAATATCTTGAAAGGGAGACATATGCCCGACCAGAAAAACGAGAAAGACCAGAAGAACGATAAAGCTGTTCAGGAACTGATCAAGGCTCTAAATGAAGACCTTGCCCGCGAGTACCAGGCAATCATCGCTTATACGGTGTACAGCAACGTGCTGAAGGGCGCGAAGTGGATGAGCATAGCGGGTGAACTGAAGAAACACGCAGCCGAAGAATTGCAACATGCACTGATAATTGCGGATCAGGTCGACTATCTCGGTGGGATGCCGACTGCAACTGCAAAGCCAGTCAAAGTATCAGAGAAGCCGGAAGATATGCTTCAGTTCGATCTCGACAACGAGACTGAAACCATCAAGAACTACCGAGATAGAGTGCAACAGGCGGAAGCACTTGGGCATTACGCGTTGGCAGAGCAGTTGCGAAAGATCATTTCGCAGGAGCAGGAACATCAACATGACCTGGCAACGGCGCTGGGAATTGATGTGCCAAAAGTGCTGCCACAGGGAGCGTGAGCCTTCGACCCACCTGATTCGAACGCGAGCCCTCCGTCTTTATTCGGGGGGCTTTGCATATCGTTTGAATTCGGACCGACATTTATCCGTTGCGATGGCGAGAACTATGCGCGCTTTCTGGCTGCAGCCTCGTAGACAGCAAGGTACTCGCGAGCGGGTTCTTCCCAGCTAAATTTCTGAGCCATTCCATTTTCCATGAGCTTTGCCCACTGTTTCTTGTCGTAGAAGGTTGTCAAAGCGCGATCGATAGCGTCAAGGAGCGCCTGCGCTTCGTATGCCGCGAATTTGAATCCGGTGCCGCGATCCTGCTCGGGAATCCATTCTTCGACTGTGTCGTCAAGGCCACCGGTGGCGTGCACAACCGGCACCGTCCCGTATTTGAGAGAGTAGATCTGGTTGAGGCCGCAGGGTTCGAAATGGCTGGGCATGAGAAAAATGTCTGCACCCGCTTCGATTTTGTGTGCCATTGCTTCGTCGTATCGGATTTGAACCGAGAAGCGCCCGGCATTGGCGAATGCGAAATCACGAAAGAATTTCTCGTAGAACGGCTCGCCGGTACCAAGCGCGACCACCGCCAGATCTCGTTCAGCGAGGCGGCCTGCAATCTGTTGGAGCAGATCGAAACCTTTTTGCGATGCGAATCGCGAGCAGATGCCGATCAAAGGTGTTTGTTCAGGCACATCGAGACCAAATGCATGCAACAGGTCCTTGCGGCAATCACGTTTACCGTTCAAATCCAGGGGATTGTAGTGAGCCGCCAGGTTGCCGTCCGTTGCCGGGTCCCATTCAGTGTAGTCAACGCCGTTCAGGATCCCGCGCAGGTCAGCGCTGCGCTGGTGTATGGCCCCTTCAAGACCGTTGGCGAATTCGGTGCTGTGAAGTTCTTCAGCATATTTGCGGCTGACGGTTGTGAGCAAGTCTGCGTAGACAATGCCGCCCTTTAGAAAGTTGAACGTGTTGTAGTGCTCAACTTTGTCATATGTGAAGAGCTCCCAGGGAAGCAAGAGTTGCTCGATCGTGGAGGGTGGAAACCATCCCTGGTATCCGGCATTGTGAATTGTGAGCACGGTCGCAGCCTTCTTAAGCGAAGGGTCCCCGCTGTAAACGGTACGCAAAAGTACAGGAATTAATGCAGCTTGCCAGTCGTGCACGTGGAGAACGTCAGGAACTCCGAGGAACTTGGACGCTTCGATGACAGCGCGACAGAACAGACCAAAGCGCTCTGCATTATCAGCGTAGCTCTCACCGTCATTGCCATAGATACCCTGACGATCAAAAAACTCAGGGCAGTCCACGAAGTAGAACCTCACACCCTCGCGTAGACCGCCGTCTACAATGCCGGCGAAGCGATTACCGTGTGGAAACGGAATGGTGATCGAACGGATGGCATAGGTGGTTTCTTTTTCAAGATGAGGCCGGACGGCAGCGTAAAGAGGCAAAAAGACAGAAACCTCATGGCCCAGCTTCGCAATTTCCCGCGGAAGTGCGCCAACGACATCAGCCAGCCCTCCAGTTTTTACAAATGGAACGGCCTCGGACGCGGCGATAACAATCTGCATGATTTCTCCACTGGCCGGGCCGAAGTTGGGATCGCCCGGGGTTCTGCAACCAAATGCCAAGTCTACAACTTACCCTTTGACGCATTTTTTACTAGGCAGGATTCGGCATCTGCGGAATGACATATGTCATCTTTGGTTTATGGGGTTTGAAAGCGACACGTCGAAATCCAAAATCAGCTCGAATACCGTCAAATTGGGTCCAGACGAAACGGTTCTTGATAACCCAATCTGGACTTCGCTGCGAACGATACATGAAAAACTTGCCGTGGTTGAGGGAGAGACTCGGCGCTATCCTTCTGCCGTCGGTCCGTTGGCCGGTACACCCGATCAATCCATTGCCAGCTATGCGACGTTGCGAGATCTTGCGGGTCCGACCGGGATCCTCGCGCTGTTTTTCCCAGATCCACCGGCCTTACCGCCTGGATGGACTCTGGTTCGCGGTGGAGTGCTGGCTCAGATGATCTGTCGTCGGCCGGAATTGATTGGCGAGGAAACGCTTACGGATGAAGTCGTGCTGCGAAGGCTGACCATGGCAGACGTGCCGGCAATGATAGAGCTTGCGGAACTGACCGAGCCGGGGCCATTTCGTGACCGCACGATCGAACTCGGCAACTTTTACGGAGTCCTAGAAGGAAAAAGGCTGCTGTCGATGTCTGGACAGCGGATGCGAGTGCCGGGGTTTGTCGAGGTTAGTGCTGTGTGTACCCACCCTGACGCCCGTGGTCGCGGATACGCTGGCATCCTGATGAGCAGAGTAATTCGGGATATCGGAGAAGAGGGTGCGACGCCATTCCTTCACGCGTTTGTTGAAAACCCCGCAGTGCGGCTGTATACGAAGCTGGGCTTCGTGCAAAGGCGAACGTTCGAGCTCGCGGTTATCAGGCGCGATGAGTGATTGCGCAGATGGTCCAGACTGCCGATGCTGATCGGCTAACATCGAGTGATGCCGCCGAAATCGAAGCTTGGGCAGAACTTTCTGCGTGATGAGCAGGCGATCCATCGCATAGTTGCTGCCCTGGGAGATTGCTCCGAGCGCACTGTTGTGGAGATTGGACCTGGACGCGGCGCCATCACACGTGAACTCGTGGGCAAGGCTGGGCGAGTGATTGCTTTGGAGCTGGATGCGGCACTGGCAGCAGACCTGGCGCGCGATATATCAGGCAATGGCGCAATCGATGATGGGAGGATTCACATTGAGAACGTCGATGTTCTCACCTTCGACTTCGCAGCAGAGTCGCGCGCGGCCGGAGAGCGGCTCCTGGTCGTTGGCAATCTGCCGTACTACATCACGTCTCCGATTCTGTTGAAGTTGGCAGAGAACGCAGGCGCACTCGATCGCGCGGTGTTGATGGTGCAGAGGGAAGTGGCTGACCGCGTGACCGCCAATCCGGGTACACGGGACCGTGGGTTGCTGTCGGTGACTGTGCAACTGCATGGGACTGTGACTCAGCTTTTCAATCTGCCTCCACAAGCTTTCTCGCCACTGCCAGAGGTGTATTCAACCGTCTTCCGATGGCAATTTGCTCCTCGATTCGAGGAGCTTGGTGTTCCTTATGAAGCTTTTCTGGAATTTCTGCGTAGGGCCTTCGCTTTGAAGCGCAAGACGCTGGCGAACAACCTGAAGGCAGCTGGAATCGAACCTGACATGATCAGAGAGTCTCTGAGGGAAGCCGAAGTGGAGCCCCAGGCTCGCGCCGAGGCTTTGTCGATTGAGGCCTTGGCGGCAGTGTGGCGGATACTCCGAACGAATGGGGCCGTCGCACCTGGAGTCTGACAGCCCCGACATAAAACATTGGTCCCCTACGTTTACTTGTGAGTGCTTGGAGCGGGGTGACTGGCTCCGCCGCCGCCGCTACTGATTCGAGGTGGGGCTCCCCCGCCTCCTGCGCGAGGTGCAGGTGCAGGAGCCGCCGACGGGCGATAACCACCAGCAGGCGAACTGGGAGCTGCGGGCCGGTAGGTCCCACCAGCACCAGCGTAGGGGCTGGTAGCGGGTGCTCGATAAGTGCCTCCGGAGTACGGAGACGCTACAGGTGCACGGTAGGTGCCTCCGGTCGCTGGGCTGCGATAGCTGCTGCCGGATGCAGGAATGGTCCCGTTTCCAGCTCGTGGCGAGTTCGCCCAGGGGTTATAGCCGGCTCTGCCTCCCCCAGCCGATCCCAGAGTTGCCCGACCGGTTGCTGTCTCGCCGATGTGGTTATAGCCCAGCCTTGGCGATAGTGGCTTGATCGGCTGTACAACAGAGCCCCCGATCGTAGCGGACCTTCCGATGACGCGCACAGGGCTAGCAACGGGGATGCTGGGATTGCGATTCACGGCGATCACTGGGTTCGGCTGGTAGAAACCACCGCGATGGATTGGCTCAACGGGACGTGCTGGCCCGTGCTTTGGGCGATGCGGCGGGTCGTAGCGTGCAGGACGGTGGCCGATGTTCCAGCCCCAACCTCCCGTGAACCACCATGGATATCCATAGCCCGGAGTCCAACCCCAACCAAAGCCGTCATAGTAGTTCCAATAACCGGTTGTATAGGGCATGTAGCCCCACGACTCGCAGGATACCCATATGTATCCAAACTGCGGGGTGTAGACCCAATTGCCACAGCCGTAAGGATCCCAACTCGCGTCGGCGGCTTGGTAAGGCGACCAGACGTACCCTTGTCCTGGCACGTTATACCAGTTTCCGCTGGTATCCAGATCTCCCCATGCAGGGTTGCTGCCGTTGGGCTGGCTGCCAGTTGCCGGAGTTTTAGCGGCCTCCAGAGAAACGAGATCCTGGTCTCGGTCTGCATTCCAAGCGTCCCAAGAGTCCGGCTCAATCATCTCTGCCAGGTTGTACTGGTTCGGGTCGCTTTCATTGAGCGCGACACTCTGGCCTCCGTGAAGCTGGAGCGAAAGACCTCCTCTTTGGAGATGCGCGCTTCCAGTAAAAACCGCCAGTTCGCCAGGCGGGTTGTCGAGGTTCACTCGAACGACCGTAAAGCCTTCCGTCTTGATCTTGCTGTCGCCGAACCGCGTGATCATCTGGCTTGAACCGCTGCCGGACGCCTCAAAGTAGCCAAGTCCGCCAGTGAGCAGAATCTCGGTTCTGACCGTGTCGCCTTCCTTGCGGAGAACGACGATTTGAAGGGAGCTGTTCGGCGAAAGCCGCGCGATGCTTCCATCGTCGAACTGGAGCTCCGCCTGTCCGTTTTCGCGCGTTGTCACAACTGTGCTCTCAAAGAGGGGAGTATTCACGAGCGCGGGATCGGCAATAATCTGATTCCCCTGGGTGAGTTGCACGTCTCCGTTAACAAAGCTTAGTCGAGCCGCTCGCATGTCCGGATGGGGCTGCTGCGGTGGATCAGTATCGGTATCCTGCGCACTGAGCGCCAGTGGGAAAATCAAAAACAAAACCAGCCCCACAAGGCTGGTGACCGGCCCGAATCGTGTCTGGAACCTTTTCATGGAGCCCCCACCCTTTCCCCTACGCCCCCGATGGCCAGCATCGCAAGGAGCCCACTACATCATCAGACCGCAGCCGCCGGGGAAAAGTCGCTGGTAAATTTATGCTGCTGTGAGCTTCAACTCCCAGATCGGGCCAATAGAAGGCGAGCCTGCTTTCGCACACGGTCCAGGACCCGAGGGTCGTCTTCGAGCCGTTCGAGGATGTTGCGAATGGCACAGATCTGCTGCATGCGACCATCGCCGCTGGCTTCGACTACGAACTGAATGGCCTTATCGAGTCCGAGAGGGTCATGTTGGTAGAGCAGTTCGAGCCGAGCACCTTCGATCAGAGTTGAGCCTACTGCGACGAGGGAGTCGCCTAAATCCTGTATCTGCTTGTTAGTGGAATAGTTGAACTCGCAACCGCCTTCTGCGTCCGGCCCGCTATAGTGGATGGTCTTCAAGCCCTGGAACGCAACTTTCAGATGGCTTTCGCACTTGTTACGAAGAATTTTCTCTTCGTGAACGGTTTTGAAGATCCTCTTCGTGAATTCAGGACTAAGTCGAACGTCACGATCGAGTCTGCCGGGGAACATCGTTTCCGGATAGTCGGTTGGACGGTCGCCGCCTTCGGCGTGGAAATGCCCGCTTCCATCCGCGTGCAGAACCAGAGTCCATTTCGCCGGATAGAGTGAAGGATTTGAGAAATCGACCTGTACCTGGGGATCTTGAGCCGCGTGTGCGGGTAGTGTCATCAGGAGCGCCAGGAAGGTGAGCCATGTGGCCTTCATGCCTGTGCCCCCTGCAATGCAAGCGTTTGAGCAGTATGAAGATGGCATATTGCGATCGCCAGAGCATCGGCTGCATCTGCCGACTGGGGAATTTCCTTTAGATCTAACAGCCTCGCCACCATGAACTGCACCTGTTCCTTTTTGGCGAGTCCGTAGCCCACGACACTCGACTTTATACTGAGAGGCGCGTACTCTGCCACGGGAAGTTGAACTTCTGCAGCAGCGAGCAAAGCCACCCCGCGTACCTGTCCAAGCTTCAGTGCCGACTTGGCATTCACTGAGTAGAAAACCTCTTCGACAGCAACAACTTGTGGCTCCCAACGCTTGAGTTCAAGGATGAGTGCCCGATGTAATTCAGCGAGCCGGAGCGGTAAGGGCTTTGACTTCGACAACCTGATTGCCCCGGATGCAAGGCAAGCAATACGTCGAAGTGCAGGGGTTTCCACCGATTCCACCACACCGAAGCCGGTGATTTCGGTTCCGCAGTCGATTCCGAATACGCGCATTTACATGCTCAGTCTAAACCGAAACCGGATCAGTCGACTCCCACTCTGCGTCTGCTGCGCGCCCGCGGATCAAGAATCGAAATCCGGGCCGAACGGCCGAATTCGACGTGTCGAGTTGCCCTGTCGGTTCAACGGATGTCATGCTCAGGTAATGAAGAAGCGCTCACTGCTTACTTTCGCGGCTGGCTGCCTGTTGGGTTCAGTTTGCTTGATGGCACAAGACAAGGGCTACTGGCGCGCAGAGAGTGCGAACGCCAACCAGATCACTGGCGACATCGTAATCTCGGAGTCGAAACTGACAATTAATTTCACAGGCTATTCCCTCGCATTAATTCGAAAGCTGACTCCTGCTGAAGCCGCAGCGGCGTTCGACGTCGACGTGAACACGGCTGGGCCCGGCAACCTGTATCGCCTGAGCGTGCCCGGAGACAAGCGTTTCTTGCATCGCAATACGCTCTGCGGCTCCGATGAGACTCAATGGATGGCCACTTACAATGAGGCCCGGAGCCTGCATCTCGCTCTATTTTCAGGAAGCGAGATGCCCGTGTTGACGGCGGAATCTCTGTCTAATTCGAGCAATGTCTGCGGGATATTCTCGTATTCTCGCTAACATTGCCGGTTTGGACGAATTGAGTGTTGTCGGAGAAGGGATGACACACGTTGTCGGTTCAGCAGGATCCATTCCCGAGTTCCTCCCATCAACTCAGTGGTTCCGGCATGCTTTCGGCCGCAATTTGATCGAAGGTAGTGAACTGATGTACGCAGCGGGAAAGGAACCGAGTCATCACTGGCTGTACTCGTATGGATGCAAATCGTCCAGAGCCCACGTCGCTTCTCGATCGGAGCCCACAGTTGCTGCGGGATGCAGCAGACTCCAGCGCGGGAAAACGGACGTTGCGCAAACCCGTCAGATAGGAACGGCAACCCTTCTTCAGTGAGGACTTGAATAGTGGTGGAATCAAAACCGTGGCGAGGAGCGACAAAGAGCCTGGGGTTAAGGCCTCTCTCACGGAGAAGCACTAGACCTGTGTGAATCCAGTGCCGTTGAATTTCCCTCGGTACGCCAGCGAATTCCGACCGGCTGCACAGCCCAACGATGGACCTGCCGTTGCTGAGGCAAAGGTACCGGTAGCCATGCATCGCGACGACAGAGCCAGCTGACTGGAGAGCGCACATGCGATCCCAGAACGTAGGATCGGCCTCATCGCGGATCAGTTCCGGATCCTGATTGTCGGGAACTACCCCAAGGATGGGCTGGAGTTGATGTCGCTCAATGATTTCGCGGAACCGCTCGAACCGTTCTTTCGACATCGTGGGGCAGAGATCGTCGAAACGCAGCAAATAACGCGCAGGTTCAAGCTTCATTAGAAAACATCAGGAGTGAAGGCCTTCAGCGACGCTGCCGACGATTGTGAGGATGGTGTCAACCTTCGTGAACTTGAAAAGCTGCTTGACATTTGGACTGGGGCCGGCAACCACCACACGAATCCCTTTTGCCCGGCAGGCAATGTGGTGACTGACGAGGACACCCAAACCGGAGGAGTCCATCTGCGGTACACGTGTGAGGTCAAAGATGTGGCGCACTGGCGCTTCATTTCCAGGTTCCGGCTTGAAATCGAAGATATTTCCGAGCTGCACCTGCTTCATCGACCCGTACATGTCTCGGGCGTTGAATACGCCGGTGATCTGGTAGATGAGGGTGCTTGGTGTCTGGCCCTCAATTCGATCGATCGTGAAAGTGGGGCTTTTCCACATTTCGGTCCGTGTGGTTGCCATTTATCAGATTGTAGCCGCACCTTGCGGTGACCTGAATGGGATTCGCAAGAAAGGGGAACCATCTCATGCATTCTCGCGAATCGTTAGACTCCGGCGCCAATTTCTATACATCCGTGCTGAACGTTTTGTCATAGAGCGTGGACCGGCCGTAGCTTTTTCGGACAATGAAGAGAACTGGCAATCCGAGAAGAATAAGGGCCGTTCCGATTAATGAGCCCTGAAGATTGCCGGCGTAGCTCCACACAAGGACAGCAGCTGCGCAGAAAACGAAGATGGCTGGAAGCACCGGATATCCCCAAACACGGTACGGACGGTTGAGGTCTGGTCTGCGACGGCGATAGATAAAGATCGTCGTTGCCGTGAGCATGTAGAAGAGCCACTCAGCAAAGACCGCAAGTTCAAAATGCTGCTGAAACTGCGAAAGGAAGAACAGAAGCAGGGTAGATAGCAGCGCCTGGATTACCAGCGAGGTTGAAGGGGATTGGAAGCGCGGATGAATGCGCGCAAACTGTGCGAAGAAGAGTCGGTCTCGGGCGGCGGCAAACGGGATCCGCGCACCAGACATGATGGTTCCGTTCAGGGTCACAAAGATGCTGAGCGCCATCGCAGCGGCGACGAACTGAGCACCGCGAGGGCCAGCCACAACAGAAAGTGCGGCGACGGCTGGGCGATTGGTGGCGGCGATCTGGGTTGCCGGCAAAATGTATTGAATGGCAGCATTGGTAGCCATGAAGAGTACGCCGACAATGAAAAGTCCGCCGATGAGTGCGATGGGAAGCGAACGCTCCGGATTGCGGACTTCACCGGCGACCATTGTGAGGTCGTTCCAGCCGTCATAAGCCCAGAGAGTCGCGATCAGTGCGAGCATGAATCCGCCAAAGCCACCCCGCGCGCCAGCCAGGGACGTGGAGAAGTTCCCCAATGATCCCGTAGAAGAGGCAAAGCAGATCCCCGCCACAATCAGAATCAAGAATGCTTTGAGAGCGGTGAAAACGAGCTGGAAATCGCCGGCTTTCTTGATCCCCAGATAATTGAGTCCTGTGACGAGCCAGGTTACGCAAATGGCAAAGATCTGCGACCAGAACAGGGGAGTACCAAAAACGTGTTCCGTAAGGAAATGGAAAGAGGGAAAAACCCCGAGCGTTCGGGCAAGTCCGCTGGTGACTGCCGCGATGGATGCAGGCTTGGCCACCGCGAACCAGGTCCACATGTATAAGAAGGCGGTTCTATCCCCATATGCGCCGCGAAGGTAGACGTACTCACCTCCAGCGTAGGGGAGCATAGCTCCGAGTTCCGCATAAGTTATGGCACCGAAAAAAGACAGCAGGCCCCCGACGACCCAAGCCAGATAGACGAGAGAGGACGAGCCGGTATCGCGCATCATTTCCGTGGGTACTAGAAAGATGCCGCTGCCGATGATCGTTCCCACTACGATTGCAGTGGCCTGCGAAGCGCCTAGAACTCGGGGCAAATCAGGAACTGTCGAGGGCGGGGGAACAGAATTGTTTGAGCTCATCCGGTGAGGTGAGAGTAGCACGGCGGGGAGAATCAGTGGATTGCCGGTCGGCGTGATTGGATTGACGGCAATGCAGAGGGCATCCCGGTGATGGAGGTCACGGGCAATCAAGGTAGAACAGGCGTAATGTTCCGGGCTGCAGATTGCGGAGAATCATTCCGCGATTTACATGACCGGCAAGGAGCGGTACGTAATGGACGCTCGATGTCTGAGGTGCGGAATGATTCAGACTTCCGCTTGGAACTACTGTCCGCAGTGCGGGTTGAGGATGGCGCATGAATCACCGGCGCCCACGGCGCATCAACATGCTCCGTCGAAAGGCGCATTTAGCGGGATGTACGTTGGGCTCGTTGCTGCTCCAATCCTGATTATCTCGGGGGTGATGCTATGCCTCACAGGTTGGGGGGTGTTTTTTGGAGTGCCGTTCATCTTGCTCGGAATTCTGGCGCCTCTCTATGGTCCGCTTGTGGGAATGGGCGAGCACAGTGGTAAGTGCCCATCGTGCGGAACTCGGATGATCAGTATCGCTGATTCGAAGAAGCACGAGTGTCCTGTGTGCAATCAGAAGTTTGCGATTGAAGAGACTCAGGCAGTGATCAAGGCGCACTGAATGCTGCCTCAGAATAGCTAGGAATTTCTGGCGATTCGCTGGTCAAGAGCTTGCCGGCGAAGGCTTGCCTGGACGAATCTGAAGCTGATTGTCGACGTGCTGAACTTGCGGGATTCTTTTCGCGAGATCTTCGGCCTGCTCCCGCTCTTTTCTGCTTCTGACAGTTCCTTTCAACATGAGCGTCCCGTGAAAAGCCGTGTACTGAATTTTTTCCGACTTGAGCGACGGCACATCAGCGATCATTGCTTTGAAGTTCTGTTCGATAGAGCTATCCAACTGTTGTTTCTGAGTTGCAGCCTGAATGTCATCCTGCAATCCAGTACTCTGAACCTGCAGGCGATTAAGGATCTGATATTCCGGTGCAGCCTGTTGCGCGAGCTTCTCTGCCATCTGACGGGTAGCCATGCTGCCAACAATCCCGTTCAAAGTAATAGTGCCCTTCCCGCGATCCTGAGAGACAGTGACACTGCGCAGATAGTTCTTGTCAAGGGTGTTGTACACCGCCATTCGGTCGTCAGGATGTTCTTTGTTGTGACAGCCAGAAAGGATTATGGTGGCAGCCAGGATGGCAATGGACAATACGGGCAACCGAAGGCGCAAAGTTGGAAGCAACACGATGGTTCACCTCCGCAGTCGAGATGGATGCCTAAGCACGCCCGATTAGTTGTCCTGACAAGCACAAGGGTTCAGGTTGCGCTGTTCGGATTCTGGCCAGACTCCTCAGGAGAAATACTCCTATCAACTTAGGATGTGCTGATCTACTATAAGTTTAGGAGTTCCAGGAGAATCGCCGATATATGCGCGATCCAGGGAGGGTTCTGTGAAGAGATTCAGCAAGTCCAAATTGCTTGTGACTGGCGCACTCCTCCTTTCCGGCACGATCCTGTTTGCCGGGCAACAACCCAGTCCTGGAGAGCTTGGGCGCCAACAATCAAATACCAGCCAGGCAGAATTGCAGCCTGACAGCGCGGTTCCCGCACAAGCTCCAGGAGAGATTTATAAGGCAGCGATGCACCCGTTGGAAGTTGTGAGAAGTTCGCTAGACAACTGGTCAGATGCGGAACTAGGCGCGCTAACGGCAGGGATGCACAAGGCGCACGATGCATGCGAAGCAATGCGACCGGAAGAATTTACCGGCGACGACCTCTTTGATTTAGCGCGGCTCTGCGGGCTGGGCCAGGATTGGAGCAAGGAAAACGCCGCGGCATTGGCCTATGTAGCGAGCAGATTGCAGAAACACAGGGCACAGGTCTACGCACTGAGTGTGAATGCGCTGGTACACCTGGATGCGCTCGATTTAGCACTTGAGACAACTCGGGAAATGTTGCGTGTGCTTCCATACGACGCAGAAGTAGGTTATGCCGTCCGTTACATGAAAGATGAGCTGGATCAGCGCTCGAGTCCCAGCGCACTTGAACTCGCGGGTGAAGAGCATCCAGCCCTCGTCGCCGCGCTAGCCAAGCACGTGCCCCTCAAGGCCGCGGAGGGCGATGCAATTATGAGCATAGGTGCGTTGTACGAGTCGGGGATGGAACTTGCGTTTTGGCGGCGCTACGCAAACGATACTTCTGCTGCAGCCGCAACGCAGGCGGACATCGATAGTGCATTGGCTGCAGCCACGGCCATCTCCGCCGAAGACACAGCCCGAATTGCGAGAATTCGATCACGCTATGGACTGCTTGGGAAACAGATACCGACAATACCACTTATCCGTTCTCTGGAATTACCTTCGGCAAAACCAACGCTCTCTTTACCCGAGGGGGCATTTACGGTGCTTGTTCTGTTTCCTGATTGGTGCGGCAGTTGCAGGAGAATGATGAAGTCCCTCACCGAGTTCGCGAAGGTCAACAAAGGGACTCCGATTCGCGCTTTCGGTTTAGTCTTCGAGGACGACAGCGTGATTCCGGAACAGACAGGACATAAGCAGTTCCTGAACGAACTGAAAGGAACCTCAACGTTGGTGGTGCCAGCAATGGTGGTGCAAACGTTTAGTGCGGATGAGTTTCCGTTGGGAATTGTGCTGGATGGACACCGGAACGTGAGGTTTATCGGAGTTCTCACCGCGAATGCATTCAATGGGAATGGGTACGTGGAGAAAACGATTCAGAAGATGACGCGCGCCAGCTCTGCGGGCGGTATCACCCCGCAATAATGCTGGGCGGAAGCAAATTCGTAAGTATGCTGGTGGATCGGGCTCATCTTTTTCCATGTGCCAATAGCTCATTCGGAAACGCTCGCGCCGATTTTCCCGAAGTCAGACAGGCCGATTACAGAGCTGCAGAAGCGAAGGCTCTTCCGGCAAACACAGTCCAGCCATTCCTTATCATTGCGCCTATTGTGATCGCCCCGTATCTATCGAAGCTTCTGATTGGTGAAAGTGGCGCCAGATTGATTCTGCGGTTTTGCGGCTAACGACCGCCGCGAGGGAGTCAGCGGTTGCCTGCTGAACATCCCGCAGGCTGCCGAAGTGGGTGATAAGCCGCTGGCGTGTCAATTGGCCGACTCCGGGAATGTTGAGGAGTTCGGAGTCGCGATCGCGGATGGTGCGTCTCTGTCGGTGGTAGCCGATGGCAAAGCGGTGGCTTTCATCACGGATCATCTGCACGAGATGCAAGACCGGGGACCGGCGATCGAGCACCACGGGTTCGTCCTCGTTGCCATAGAGGTAAATGACTTCCTCTTTCTTCGCGATCGAGGCAAGAGGTTGGGAAGTGAAGCCGAGAGCCTCGAGGGCTTCGGCTGCTGCGTGCAACTGCCCGAGTCCACCATCGATGAGGATCAAAGAAGGCATAGGCTTATCCTCATCTTTGAGCCTGCGATATCGGCGCGTGACCACCTCCCGCATCGAGGCGAAATCGTCTACGCCGATCACCGTCATTACCTTAAACTTCCGGTACTGCGATTTGTTCATCTTGCCGTCTTCCCAAACGACCATGGAGGCAACGGTCTCGGCTCCCTGTATGTGGGAGATGTCAAAGCATTCAATTCGGTTCGGTAGTTCTGGAAGCATCAAGGTGTCGGCAAGAGACTCCTGGATGGCTTTTCTCGAAGGCTCAAGGACGCGGAAGCGCTGGATGTAGGATTGCTTCGCATTCTGTCCGGCCAGGTCGACGAGCGAACGCTTTTCCCCTCGCTGCGGAACAGCGACCTCAACGCGATGGTTGATGCGTTCACTCAGGAGCTCCGCGAGTGATTGTCGATCGGCAAACTCAACAGGCACAAGGATAGATCTGGGTACGTAGCGCTGATCGATATAGAGCTGCTTAAGCAGTGCAGAGAAGACTACTTCTGGGTTGAAAGCCGTAGCATCGTCTCCGGCCTTTGGTGGTCCGAAGGGTGGATTACCCGAGACCCCATCAGTGGGGGCATCGGCATCCGCCGTCTCGAGCCTAATCGCTTCGATCAGTTCGGGAAGGTCTTCCCAGAAAAACTCGCGCCGGTCCACGATTTTACCGCCACGAATATGAAACAGGTTCACGGCAAGGGCCCCATCCTCGAAGTGATATCCGAAGACATCGGCGTCGTCTGACTGTTCGGCTGTAGCGATGCGCTGCTTTTCCTGCAATTGGTGAACGGTTGAAAGCTGGTCACGTAGGCGAGCTGCAGCCTCAAACTGCTGAGCTTCGGCAGCAGCGATCATGCGAGCAGTGATAGATCGTTCGAGCTCCGCCTGCTTGCCTTCAAGAAAGAGCTGTGCGTCTCTGACCGCTTGCGCGTACAGCTCTGGGGTGGTCAACTCCTGGACACACGGACCAAGGCAGCGGTGGATGTAGTACTGCAGGCATGCGCGCTGATGGTAGCGGGTGAGGTCAATCTTGCAACTGGGAATCAGGAAGCTGCGATGGATAAGTTCGACCACACGGTACGCGAGGTTCCCCGGGAAGTAGGGTCCGTAGTAGGCCGATCCATCTTTACGCAGTCGCCGAGTAACAAACACCTTGGGGTAGCGGTCTGCCAGCGTCAGCTTGACGTAGGGATAGGTTTTATCGTCGCGCAGCAGAATGTTGAAGCGCGGTTTGCGCTGTTTGATTAGGTTGTTTTCCAGTGCCAGAGCTTCGTGCTCATTGGCGACGAGGATGTAGTCGACGTCGACTGCTTCGCGCATGAGCGAACCGGTCTTGGCGTTTGCCTGGGAGGCCTCTAGGAGGTATGAGCGGACGCGCGAACGAAGGTTTTTGGCCTTGCCTACATAGATGACGGTGCCTTCGGCGTTTTTGTACAGGTAAACGCCAGGCTGGGTAGGAAGTGTTCGGATTTTCTCAATTAAGTCCATGCATCTGCTGGCTCGAGACCCAGTTCATAGGATAGCTGTGGGCCGAAAAGGGAGCGCGCAAGCAGGAAACGCCATGCAATCTTACCGACAAGGTAAAAACTACACAGTCGATTTGCTGTGAAAAAGTTTCACGCTATCCTTGTAGAGCCTTATTAATCATGGGGATATCGGCAATGAGTAGTTTGGCGCAATGCATGCACTAACGAGGGCGACACGAAAATCGCCGCCCGCCTGAGGTGTTGAAAAGGGTAACAGGCAAATCAGAGGCGGCGAGAAGAATGGGGAACCGATGAAAACTTCAAATGGATTGTTGATTGCAGCTGCCGTAGCACTTGTAGGCGTCACGGGTTGCGCGAGCAAGAACTACGTCAAATCCCAGACAGCGCCCATCGTCGAGCATACAAACACACTCGACCAGAAGACGGCTGAGAATAACCGCAACCTGCACGATGTGGATGATCGCGCGACAGCAGGTATCAAGCAGGCGCAAGGTGCGGCTGACTCGGCCGCACAAAATGCGCAGAATGCCGGCAAAGCTGCAGGCGACGCGACAACCGCTGCAAACGATGCGGTGCACCGCGCTGACTCTCTCGACTCAGTTGTTAAGGGGTTGGACAACTACAAGTCGATGGCCAATGTCACCGTAACGTTCGGTTTTGACAAGGCGACGCTTACAAAGGACGACAAGGCTCAGCTCGACCAGTTTGCTCAGCAATTGACGAACGCCAAAAGCTACATCCTGGAAGTCACGGGCGGAACGGACTCGACTGGTTCTGCTGCTTACAACTATGACCTGAGCAACCGCAGAGCGGACGCTGTCGTGCAATATCTCGCATCGAAATACGGCGTTGCAGCACATCGGTTCTATCTCATCGGCATCGGCAAGGATAAAGAAGTCGCTCCGAACACGACCGCCGAAGGTCGGAAGCAGAATCGCCGCGTGGAAATTCAGCTGCTGAGCAACATGGGCGGACAAGGCACGACCGGCGCGGCACCTGCGGCGACGGGTCCAGGCAGCAACTAAAGATCCACCGAAAGATCGAACAACTAGAGGTTCAGATCGCTGTTTATAGATTAGGAAGATTAAAGGCGCAAGCCGAGGGACCACGTAAAGGCGCAAGCCTCATTAGAAGTTGTAAAGGTGAGAGCCGATATTTCTAAATTAGATTTACCTAGATTTATTAGATTAGACCTACAGTTCGAAGACTCGGCAGGCCATTCAGACAGAGCTGAATGGCCTGATTTCTTTAAGGCTCGTCGGGATCGGGAATCGCTGTCGGTAGGAACTTGCGCATCGCTTGAAACGAGCGGTTGTGAAGCAAGCAAGAGGTCCGCTGCTGCGAATCTCACGTGACTGTTATGCTGTTGCGGGCTGCGGTGATGGATCAGATAACGCGTGACAGGACGATTGCAGCTCTGAGAGAACAACTGGAACTCTGTAAAATCCAAGCTGCGTCTCTCGATAACGATCAGAAACGTCGGACTGAAATGGCAGAGACAAGCTATGCGATTCAGCTCCTACTTGACTTTCTCCAGCGAAGAGAAGGGCTGCTATAGTTCCGACTGCGGTTGGAGCAGGTTGAAATCTCAACCTTCGGTTTCGAGTTGGCGAACGTGCTCTGCACGGACCTGAATCGCTGTGAAGAGCCGCAAGAACGGAGCTCCGTTCGCTGCTGTCTCGACTGCCTGTCGACCACGGGCTTCCTCTCGTTCAACAATGCACACGACCGCGGCGATGTGCATGCCGGCTTCGCGTGCCGCTTCGATTGCGGCGATTGTAGATGCTCCCGTTGTGCAGACGTCATCGACGATGATGACTCGGGCGCCTTCGCGGCAGAAACCTTCAATGCGGCGACCAGTGCCGTGAGCCTTTTCGGCTTTGCGAACGAGAAAGCCGTGAAGCAGAGGCGCGGCTTGATTGTGCTGCGCGCGCCAGGCGCTCGCGGTGGCTACATTGGAGACGATCGGATCCGCGCCCATTGTGAGACCACCGACAGCTTCGGCTTCAATTCCGTGCTGCTCGAGGAGTTCTAGAATCGCGTGCCCTGTCAATCTGCCGCCTTCAGCGTGCAACGTCGTGGTCCGGCAGTCAATGTAGTAGTCGCTTGTTCCGCCGGAAGAAAGTTTGAACTGGCCGAGTCTAAAGCTCGTGCGAGCGAGGAGCGACAGAAGCTGCTGGGCATAAGTGGGAGTAGTCATCAGAGATGATTTTAAGGGACGGAGAAACAGAGAACGAGGAAAGCATGTGACGAGGGGCAAGGAAACAGGGCATCGGGAGTGGTAAGCAACGCAGGATTACATTTTGTCGAGGTGTTTGAATCCGCCGGTGCCGAGAAGCATGAACGAGAAGAGCATGAAGTTGTAGCAGGCGTGAACGATGGTGCTTGCGGCGAGGGAACGCGTGCTGAGGCGAACCCAGCATAGGACGAGGCTGACAAAGATCAGGAGAAGAAAAGGGCCGAGCGACCAGGCAGTTTGAAACCCGTGCATGAGCGCGAAGGGCAGGCTGGTAACGATGGAGCCGACGATCATTGCGGTGCGCGACCAGTTTGGATTTCCGTGCTCGTCAAGCGGTCGGCGGGGAACTGCTGTGAGATGTTCGACACTCCAGTCCCAGGCAGTGCAGAGGGCAGGGAGAATGAATCCGCGGAAAGCCATCTCTTCGAAAAAGGGTGCGAGCGTAACGCCGAACGCAAAGAGCAGCCACGCAGCTCCGGGGGCTTTGAAAAGCTGATCGATGGGCGCGTTGGTCGGACCAGGCATCAGCATGCCGTTGATCATGGCGACGAAGAAACAGAGGATTGCGGCGCTCACGAGGCGGCCGAAACGTTGAAGTGCGAAGCCGCCGTTCCACTGAATACCATCAAAGAGAGGTTTTCGCCAGATGAGGGGAAATACGATCAAACATCCTGCAAACGTGATGAGGTACTGAGCAGCCTGACTGGCGAGCGTGTAGTGATAGTCGGTTGCCGCCTGCGAGAAGCTGGAGATGCCCCAGAGCTTGAAATGCAGTCCGAGAACCAGCAGTGTGCCGGCGCCAAACCAGCCAAAGATGACGAGAAGAAAGACGAGACCGAGATGGCCGAAGTGCGGGATGCGTTCTTCGCGTGGAGCAAGAGGCTGCGGCTCCGTGTAGGACGCAAAGAGCGGACGATCCTCTGCAGCCGAAACCGCGGAATTGCTGAGTGCGTCGTTGAGCCCGGATTGCAGCGAGACCTTAAATTGCGAAGAGGTTTGAGGCTGAGGACTGGGCTCTTCAGGCTCGCCTGCCCATTCGGCGGGAGGAGCAGGCACGTTCTCGGGTCCTAGCGGATCGGAAGCGGGCAGTTCAGTGACTTCGCCGGATGGTTGCTGTTCCGGATTGAGCGGGACCTGTTCCGGGAAGGTGCTCATGCGCGCACCGGCTTTTTGCCGTTGGGAGATGCTTTGGATTGGGTGCTTTTCGAGCGGCCCTCCGGAGGACCTGAATTTTGTTGCCGCTGTTTCCCAAGGCTGTGCTTCGCTTGCCCTGGGCTATTCTCGGATGTTCCCTCTGGGAGCTTTGCAAGCTTGCTGCTGTTTGCGAGCATTTTGCGCTTGCTGCTTTGCGGGAGCTTGCCGTTTTCCGAGAGATCAGAAAGCTCGCCGTCTGCTGCGGCCGATTGGGCAGCAGAGGTTATATCTTCAAGTTTGCCGTTGTGAGAGGCGTAGTAGCGGGCCAGGAACTGGCCGGTGTAAGAGTCCGGCGTCGCGGCAATTTTCGCGGGTCGTCCCTGACCGACAATGCGACCGCCGTCTTCGCCGCCTTCGGGGCCGAGGTCGATGATCCAGTCCGCATTGCGAATGACGTCGAGATTGTGCTCGATGATGATCACGGAGTTGCCAAGGTCGGTGAGGCGGTGGAGGACTTCGAGAAGTTTGCGCACGTCGTCGAAATGGAGTCCGGTAGTCGGCTCATCGAGAAGATAGAGGGTGCGGCCAGTCTGGCGCTTGGAGAGCTCGCGGGCGAGCTTCATGCGTTGTGCTTCGCCACCGGAGAGGGTTGTGGCGCTTTGGCCGAGGTGGACGTAGCCGAGACCGACGTCGACAAGGGTCTGGAGCTTCTGGCGAACCGTGGGAACATCGGTCAGAACGGCGAGAGCGTCTTCGATGGTCAGGTCGAGGATGTCGGCAATGGAGTAGCCATGGAACTTTACGGCGAGGGTCTCCTGGTTGTAGCGACGTCCGTTGCACACCTCGCACTGTACGTAGACGTCAGGCATGAAGTTCATTTCGATGCGGCGCTGGCCATCGCCCTGACAGGCTTCGCAGCGGCCACCGGCAACATTAAAGCTGAAGCGGCCGGGTTTGTAGCCGCGTTCTCGGGCTTCGGGAAGCATGGCGAAGAGGTCGCGGATGGGCGAGAAGACCTGCGTGTATGTTGCGGGGTTTGATCGAGGAGTTCGGCCGATGGGATCCTGATCGATGCGGATGACCTTGTCAATCTGGTCTGTGCCTTCGACTGCGTCGTGAACTCCGGGTTCTTCGCGTGAGCCGTAGAGCGCCTTTGCGAGCGATCGGTAGAGGATGTCATTAATCAGGGTGCTCTTGCCGCTGCCGCTGACACCAGTCACGACCGTCATGATGCCGAGCGGGACCTTGATGGTGAGGTCCTGAAGGTTGTGTTCGCGCGCGCCGGTGACGGTGAGCCACTTGCCGGTTAACGGGCGCGGTTCGATGCGATGGAGGATGCCTTCCGCTCCGGAGAGATATTTGCCGGTGAGCGACTGCGGGCAGGCCATGATGTCGGCTGGAGTTCCCTGGGCGACGACGTGGCCGCCGAGACGTCCGGCTCCGGGGCCTAGATCAACGACGTAGTCGGCGTGTCGGATGGTGTCTTCGTCGTGCTCGACGACGAGGACCGTATTGCCGAGATCCCGGAGGCGTACAAGCGCTTCGATAAGGCGGTTGTTGTCGCGCTGGTGGAGTCCGATGGATGGTTCGTCAAGGACGTAAAGAACCCCGCGCAGGCGGGAGCCGATCTGAGTAGCGAGGCGGATGCGCTGGCCTTCTCCGCCGGAGAGAGTGGCTGCGTTCCGGTCGAGAGATAAGTAGTTCAGTCCGACAGCGCAAAGGAACTCGAGGCGTTCGATGACCTCGCGACGGATGCGGTCTGCGATAAGCGCTTCGCGGGCGGTGAAGTTGAGCTCGTAAGCGGCGGAAAGTGCCTTGTTCAGTGGAAGGGCGGTGAAGTCGGCGATCGACATCCCGTTTATCTTTACTGCCAATGATTCGGGTCGAAGGCGTTTTCCGCGGCAGGCTGGGCACGGAGTCGCGGACATGAAGGTCATCATGTACTCGCGATAGCCGTCGCTTCGAGCCTCGTCGATCGTGTCTCGGAGGTAGCTGAGGATGCCGTGAAATCCGGTGCGAGGAGCTTCGCCTTTGGGTGGTCCATAGACAAGGATGTGCTGCTGTTTCGGAGGCAGATCTTCGAAGGGCTTTTTGAGATCGATCCCGTACTTCTGGGCCGCGAGATTAATGAGGCGAAGGAGGTATTGGGACGCTGATCCGGGGCCTAATCCACCATCGAGGAGAGGCTTGGACCAATCGGTGATCACCTTTGCAGGATCGAGATCGTAGAGCGAGCCGAGGCCGTGACATTCCGGGCAGGCACCGAAGGTGGAGTTGAAGCTGAAACTGCGAGGCTCGAGTTTAGGGACGTCCAGACCGCAATCGGGACAAGCCATCGATGACGAAAAGATCTGCTCTTCACCGTTGGCGAATCCGACCAGAACAAGCCCATTGGCAAGTTGAAGCGCTTTCGAGACTGCAGACTCCAAGCGCTTCTCCACGGAAGGTTTACCGGGAGCTGTCTGAGTTCCGATTACCTTTGGAGCCTGATCCTCAGATGACTTGAGCAGGATGCGGTCGACGATGGCTTCGATGGCGTGGTTCTTGCGCTTGTCCAAGGAGGGAGGTTCAGCAAGATCGACCATCTCGCTGTCGACGCGGGCGCGAAATCCTTGCTGATCAAGCTGATCAAGAAGATCCTTAAACTCCCCCTTTCGGCCGCGAACGACGGGCGCCATGATCGTGACGCGTTCACCCAGACCTTGCTGCAGGATGCGCTGAACGATTTGTTCGGCAGTCTGGCGGGCGATGGGGCGACCGCAGTTTGGACAGTGTGGAGTGCCGACAGAGGCGTAAAGAAGCCGGAGGTAGTCGTAGATTTCGGTGATGGTTCCGACAGTGGATCTGGGGCTTCTGCTGGTCGTTTTCTGCTCGATCGAGATTGCAGGAGAAAGGCCTTCGATGGAGTCGACGTCGGGGCGTTCGATCTGGTCGAGGAACTGGCGAGCGTAAGCAGACAAGGTTTCGACGTAGCGGCGCTGACCTTCGGCGTAGATGGTGTCGAAGGCGAGAGAGCTTTTGCCCGAACCCGAAAGGCCGGTGACCACCGTGAGCGTGTTGCGCGGAATGCGGACGTTGATGTCGCGCAGATTATGCTGGCGCGCGCCACGCACCGAGATGTGAGTGATAGACATGAGCGGATGAATCGAAATCGGTGGAGAGGCGAAGGTTTCGACAAAAGTCGGAAGTTCTTGATGGACCTTAGTTATGCAGCGAGTCCGCAGGATTACGGACGTACCTGGGGGTATTCTATTTGGCAACAGAAACGGGGGTCAACGCAGCCAGAATTCTGCGACAATCCTTCAAGACAAAGCTGCGGCGGGACGTTGAGATTGCCGGGGCGGAAGCAGAAATTGATGAGGAACTTTCCCCAGCAACTTCAACGGGGGTCTTAAAAAATGGCTGACTTGATTATGTTATTTTGCGCGGCGATTGGTGCGATGGCTTTTGGGGTACTCACTGCATATGGAATTTTCCGGGTTGCATTCGCGATGATGAGACCGCGGCGTGCGGTAGTTCCGGTGAAGGTCAGCGCACAACTGGCATCTGAATAGATATATCTTCGTTCTGAGTCTTCCTCCTTTCCTCCAACCGATCGATTGCTGAGCGCGGCCCTTTCTGGCTGCGCTTTCCGTTTGCTGCTTGAATCTGATCTATTCCCGGCTCGTGCCGAACCTTTGGCTGCCCCCCTCCCCCCGGGGGTGAGTAATGTTTTCAATGGTTTAGCGTCAGGTAGTGTCTGTAAGCCCATGATTCTTTTTGAGTTGATGCCTAAAATGATGCCCAGAAGGACTTACGTCGTGTGGCTAGCTACCCCTCTAACGTTTGTTTCCGAGCTCAGTGTCATTATGCGCCTTGGGGTGGAAATAGGATGCAAAGTGATTGGAAGGGATTTGCTCCGGGCCTAAAGGCCAGGAGCATCACATCGAAGCTCTTCAGCAGCCTGAAGGCAGCTGCTCCCTCCCTACACAATCTCTTCAGCAGCCTCGCTGCCACTCCTCCCTAAGCAGTCTTCTTCAGCAGCCTCGCTGCCGCTTCCGCTACACGTCCTTGAGGCACGAAGAATTTTCAGCCGTTTGCGAAACCGAGTCCGGTTACAAAGTCTGCACGCCTGCAAAAAGCTTATGAGTTCTGCGAAATCCAGGTGTCCAAGCCGGGCGGCGGGTAGTTGGCTTCTATGGCGTCGAGGACGAGAACCCAGTCGGGTCCATAAGGCGGGGTTCTGAATTCGGCATGAGAGCTTGCGTCTACGGCATCAATGAGCGTTCCTACGCCAGTGCGTGGGTCGAACCACCAGGCGCGCAGCTTGCGGGCATGCAAGGAGGAGAGGTCGAGGCGGGCAGTTGTGTCGTTCATGGGGAAATAGACGAAGGCGTACGTCCCATCAGCGTCTCGGGCGGCCTGAAGGTGCTGGCCACCGAGGCCCGGATCGGAAGCGATGAGTTTCTGGTCGGGGATGCGGCGGAAGAAGGGGCGCGACTCAATGAGCCGGCGAAGATACTGCATCTGTCGGCCTGCGGGGCGCTGGAGAGCATCGATCCAGTCGCGGTCAGCGTGGTTGATCACGTCGTTGCGATGGCCAACGAAGCCCCAAATGGCGTGATGGCCGTAAGTGACTCCGCAGGCTCCGGCAAAGACAGAGCGGTAAACCTGCTTGCGTACATCGTGATCGCGAAAATAGCCGGTTGCGGGATCCCAGCGAGGCCAGGGATTGTAGGGGTGATCCTCGTAATTCGGCTCAAGGTCGAGGGTGGGCTTGGCGGGGGGCAGGGCGTAGTCGCGGGCGACCCAATCCCAGACGGGTACGTCATGGCCGCCTCCGTGTCCGCTCTGCATGCCGTTAATGGAGAGCCAGGACTCGTGGTGCAGAGTTGTCGAGGACTGAGCACCGCCGTTGGGGTGGTAAGCGATGACGGGCGGATGGCCGAGGCCGTCGGCGATGCCGGCAGCAATTTCGCGCCAGATCGGGGTCCAGTCCTGGTCGGGGCTGAAGCCGGTGGATTTTGCGATACGCTGGCGCTCTTCGCTGCTAAGCGTTTTGAGGCTTGGAGGGCGATCGCCGCCAAGGATCCAGATCAGGTTGGTCCGATCTCCAAGGCGGGTGGCGAGATAGTTCGCGTAGAAGTGGGCGTCGGGGAGGTTGTCATTGCGGAAGATTCTGGGGCCATCGCCCCAGGGCGCGGTCAGTTTGTCGCCCCATGTTGGGAGCAATGCCACGTATAGGCGACGGGCGGCAGCTTCGTCGACGATTTCAACGACTCGATCAAAGTAAGCGTGGTTGGGCTTGCGGGGGTCGTTATCGATCAAGGGACGAAGGCCGAGCGCGCTGGGCTCATTGACGCCGTTGAACTCAGAGAGGGCTACGGTCTGGATGACGGTGAAACCCTGGAGGCTTCGGGTGTGAAGGTAGTAGCTTGTCTCTTCACGGGTGGTGTGGTGAATCAGCTCCCACGCGGTGTCGGCGAGCCAGAAAAAAGGCCGACCATCTGCGCTCTGGAGGTAGTGGCCGCCCGAGTGGACCTGCACCGGGGGAAGCGCTGTCGGCGCTTTCGTTGATTCAGAGCCGTGGAGGGCGGTTAACGGTTCGGCGGCTATTGCAGCAATGCCAGTTCCAAGGAAGGAGCGACGGTCCATGAGCGAGATTCTCCCGTAGCAGTATCGCAAGGGAGATTAGTCGATCTGGGGCTGTTCGTGCTGGTGACACCGGGCACGGCAAGATGCGGGCTATTCCGGATTCTCCTGTTGCTGAGGAGCGTTGGGATTGCCTTGCTGCTGCTGTTGCTGCATCTGCTGTTGCATCTGCTGCTGCTGCTGAAGCTGGCGCTGCTGCATCTCCTGCATGATTTCCTGCGGAGTACGCATTGGGCCATTTGGTCCAAACCCGGGCTGGTTCTGATTGGGCTGGTTCGGTGGAGGAATTGCTGGAACCGTCTCCTCCTGCTGCTCGGGTGGTTCCGGCTGATCGCCGGTTTCCTCGCCCTCGTCTGGCGGCTGCATCTGCTGCTGCGGCGGCTGCGGGCTGGACGCATTCGCAGGTCCGCCGTGACGCGGAGTAAGGACGAGCTGGCTTGGCGCGCCATGGCCCAGGTCTCCGGCGAGCAGAACGTTGTAGCCCGATCCCTGGAGCAGTTGCAGAAGGACGTCGCTCGCGTTGCCAGGCCCATAGCTCCCGAAGACACGCTGATCAGGCACGCTGCCGATGACCTTTGTGCCGGTGTCAGTAGACACCTCGTTGAGAATCTGCTGCAGGCTGGAATTGGAGGCGTTGATGCGGAGTCCGCTCGCATCCCACACGACGGACGCTGGATTGGGGCTGTCGTTCACCGGCCAGCGCGGCATAGGCGGCGGAGCAGGCGCCTGCGCGATCTCTGGTTGAGCGTCTACCGGTTTGGCAGCACGGTGCGTCTTTGTGGGGTGGGTTTTGCCAGAAGCTGGTTGCGCGAATGCGGGAGTGACAGTGAGAAGGGCAGCGGCCGCGAGCACCAGATTTGTCGGGACTGAAGCGAAGGCTTGCTTTGTGCTTGTTCGATGCATGGCAATTGCCTCGACGGCCTGGATGCGTGCGGCGGGTGACGGCTGCAATCACCCTACTGCATTAGACTATCAGTGGCCGGCGAACGCTCATAACGTTTTTCGGAGAATTGAGGAACCGCACGTCATGCGCCTCTTCTGGAAGAGTTTAGTTACGGTTTTGCTGATGGTCGTGCCGGCGGCAACCTATGCGGCAACCTGCACAACCCAGGCGGAGCTTACGCCACAGGACCGGGGTACATTGGCGTCCATTGGGGAACAGCTTTCGGATGCCGTGATACGACAGGATGTGAGTGCGTTGCAGTCCGTTCTGCTGCCTGCGCTCTCGAACCAATGGGAAGGCATTCGGGGGGCGGTGGAGCAGGCCGCACCGATTGTGAAGGGCGGGAAGGCCCAGCTGCGGAACGTGTACCTGCTGGATGCGAGCACGTTGACGGCGCCGACGGATACCCAATTCTTTTGCTCGAACGCGAGCGGGACGATGACGGTGACGATCAGCATGCACGCGCTTCCGCCGGGGAAGTATGCCGTGGTGCTTTCAGATGCGAGCGGAGCTGCCCTTGCGGGACAGATGGGGTTTGTGCTGGCGTGGGATACCACTGGTGCGCCAGGCTGGAAGCTAGGCGGGTTCTCGGCACGCGAGGGGATGTTCAATGGGCATGACGGCGTCTGGTACTGGACGCGGGCCCGTGAGCTGGCACGGAGCAACATGCCATGGCCGGCGTGGTACTGCTACGATGCAGCGCACTACCTTGAGCTGCCAGTGGACTTCATCTCATCTCCGAATCTGGAGAAGCTGACGCAGGAACAGGGACAGATCAAGGGAGGGCCGACGGAAGATACATTTCCGGTTTCGGTGACAAGCGGAGACCGCACTTGGAAGATCACTGCGGTACGGCTGGATGGGGCGTTGCATGAGCCGGACCTTGGCGTGACCTATGAGTCCACGGGGAGCGCGGATCCCGCGGTGGCGAGGACCGAGGCGATTGCGGTGCTTGGGGCGCTGCTGAAGGCTCACCCTGGGCTGCGGGAGAACTTCCACGGCATGTGGGCCTATGCGTCGGTGAACGGGAAGGTGACGCCGGTGATGGAACTACCGATGGCGCAGATACCGTAGAGGCAGGGGACGAGGGCACACAGGGAACAGGGCACAGGGGTCAGGGATCAAGGATCAGTGGGGATGGAGATTTCGGGCAATATCGATTTGCGTTCAGATACGGTTACGCGGCCTACGGCGGAGATGCGGGCGGCGATGGCGGCTGCCGAGGTTGGCGATGACGTGTACGGTGAGGATCCGACCGTCAATCTGCTGGAGAAGAGAGCAGCAGAGATCTTTGGGCGCGAAGCAGGTCTGTTCGTCCCGACGGGCACGATGGGAAACCAGATTGCAATTCGTCTGTTGACGAAGCCCGGGCAGGAAGTGATCTGCGAATCGCGTTCGCACATTCTCGATTGGGAGATGGCAACGACGGCGGTGTTTTCAGGGTGCCTGATCCGAGCAGTGCCGACGGAGCGAGGAACGCTGACGTGGACGGACATCGAGCCGGTGATTTTCAAAAAAGGCGGATCGTTTCGGGCGGCGACCGGCCTGATTGAAATTGAAAACACTGCGAATTTGACGGGCGGCAGATGCACTTCTCTGGCGGTGATGGAAGAAATCTGGGGGCATGCGAAGGACCGTGGGCTTCCGGTGCATCTGGATGGTGCGCGTATCTTCAATGCAGCAGTGGCGCTGGGCGTGGATGTGAAGACGCTTACGCGCGGATTTGACACGATAATGTTCTGTTTGTCGAAGGGCCTGTGCGCACCGGTGGGATCGATGCTGGTGGGCTCGGCGGAATTGATGGACCAGGCGCGACTCTACCGCAAAGCACTGGGTGGAGGTATGCGGCAGGTCGGAGTGCTTGCGGCCGCTGGACTGATCGCTCTGGAGAAGATGCCGGCGCGGCTTCATGAGGATCACGCGAATGCGCGCCTGCTTGCCGAGGCGCTTTCGCAAATTGAGTGCGTCGATATTGATCTTGATTCGGTTGAGACAAATATCGTGATTTTCCGGCTTGAGGGTAAGGTATCGGCGTCGGAACTCGTGAATCGGCTGAAGGCGAGGGGAATTCTGGCGAGCACTCTTGGTCCGAGCATGATCCGGCTGGTCACGCATCACGATGTGAGTCGTGAGGCCTGCGTGAAGGCAGCTGAGGTTCTCTCTGAGGAACTGGAAGTGGCAGCGACGGCCAAGTGAGTCGCGCATCAACGGTCGTCGCGATTTGGCCCCGCTGAAGCCGTGCCGGTTGTTAAGGAACCCTTTATTAAGACTTCGAGGTTAATGAGCGAGGCTTTGGCCTCGCTTTCCAATCTGGACCCCAACTCTTCGACCCACGGCTTGAATTTCTCCACTTGTCACAAAGCACGGGATCTTTGCATTCTGGTGATCCAATCTCTGCGTATTGGCTATGGAACGAACAGCCTGGAATACGGGCGGGTCCTGCGCGCCAAGGAGAACAGAGATGAATTCACTGAGCAAAGAGCTGATGCAGATCTTGCGACGGCTGGTGCGTGCTCCGCTTTTCACAATCGTGACGGTGTTGACGCTGGGGGCGGGCGTCGGTGCGAACGTTGCGGTGTTCAGCGTTGTGGAGGGAGTTCTTCTGAAGCCATTGCCGTATCCTCACCCGGAGTCGCTGGTGGGAGTGTGGCATACCGCGCCAGGGCTCAGCCTGGATAGCGTCAACATGGCTCCATCAAACTATTTCATCTATCGCGAGCAGGGGCGCTCGTTTGAAGACATTGGGATGTATCAAGGCGACTCGGTGAGTGTGACCGGACGCGGAAACCCTGAACAGGTGCCTGCGCTGGACGTGACGGAAGGAGTGCTGCCGATTCTGGGCGTGTCGCCGATGCTGGGGCGCTGGTTCAGCCGCGCGGACGCCGCGCCGGGAAGTCCAGAGACGGTGATGCTTAGCTACTCCTACTGGCAGTCGCGATTTGGCTCGGACCGATCTGTCGTTGGGCAGACGCTGAAGGTGGATGGCAAGCCGCGCCTGATTATTGGAGTCATGCCTAAGGAATTCCGGTTCCTCGATTGGGAGCAGCCGGATCTGTTCCTTCCCTATCACTTCGACCGTGCGAAAACCACGTTGGGTCAGTTCAGCTATACGGGTATCGCGCGACTTCGGCCCGGAGTAAGCATCGATGCGGCGAACGCGGATGTTGCGCGTTTGCTGCCGGTGGTGTTCAGCAGTTTCCCTGCGCCTCCCGGATTCAGCATAGATCTGTTTCATCAGGCCCGGATTGCGCCGGCGATCAGGCCTCTTACGCAGGATGTGGTCGGCGATGTGGGCAAGCTGCTTTGGGTGCTGATGGGGAGCATCGGTGTCGTGTTGCTGATTGCATGCGCGAACGTGGCCAATCTGCTCCTGGTGCGCGCAGAAGGCAGGCATCAGGAACTGGCGGTCAGAGCCGCGCTCGGTGCAAGCCCATGGAGGATCGCAAAGCAGTTTCTGTTGGAGAGCGCGCTGCTCGGGGTGCTCGGAGGAGTTGCGGGGCTCGCATTTGCCTGGGGAGCGCTGAGGCTGCTCGTGCAACTGGCACCTACCGGGCTTCCGCGATTGCAAGATATCGGAGTGGACTGGAAAGTCCTGGCGTTCACGCTGGTTGTGTCGCTATCGTGCGCGCTTCTTTTCGGGTGCATACCGGCGTTCCGATATGCCGGTGCGCGCGTCGGAACAGGAATGAGGGAGGGCGGCAGGACATTGAGCCAGGGGCGGGAGCGACATCGGACAAGGAACACCCTGGTTGTGATCCAGGTGAGCCTGGCATTTGTGCTGCTCATTTGCTCCGGGTTGATGATTCGGACCTTCAGGGCATTGGTCGGAGTCGATCCGGGGTACGACGCGAAGGCGAAGATTCAAACGTTTCATCTTGCGATCCCAGAGGCGGACGTTGCTAAAGCGGACGATGTTCTGCGTCTGCAAGAAGTGATCATGCACAAGATCGGATCGATCGCTGGAGTTTCTGCAGTGACGTTTGGCGCCTCTGTTCCGCTGGAAGGATTTCAGTGGGGCGACCCTGTTCACGCCCAGGATCGGCCGGAAGCGGATGGCTCTATGCCACCCTTGCGGCAGTTCAGATTTGTTGTTCCGGGATACATGAGCACCCTGGGCATTCCGCTGAAAGCTGGCCGGGATTTCACGTGGGATGAAGCGCATCAGAAGCTGCCTGTGGCCATGATCTCTGAGAACTTCGCGAAGGAATACTGGGGCAGTTCCGCGAATGCCATCGGCAAGAAAATTCGCGTGAGTACGAAAGACGACTGGCGCGAAGTCGTGGGTGTGGTTGGAGATGTTCATGAGGATGGAATGAACAAGGATGCGCCGACGCTCGCGTACTGGCCGACCCTTATGAACCATTTCGAGAGCGACGATGTGAACGTTCGACGTTATGTTGCGTTCGCCGTGAGGAGCCCGCGGGCGGGATCAGAGAGCCTGATGAAGGAAATACGGCAGGCCGTGTGGTCAGTGGACGCAAATCTACCTCTGTCGGATGTGAGGACGGAGGAGTACTACTTCAGCAAATCCATCGCGCGCACTTCATTCACGCTGGTGATGCTGGGGATCGCCGCAGCTCTTGCCTTGCTGCTCGGCGTTGTCGGGCTCTATGGCGTGATTGCTTACTCTGCTTCGCAACGGACGCGCGAAATCGGAATCAGGCTTGCCCTCGGGGCACAGCGCGCCGCAATTACGGCGATGTTTGTGAAGCAGGGCTTAGTGCTTGCAATATGCGGCATTGGTTGCGGAGTTTTGCTGGCCTTTGCAGCAACGCGCTTGTTGCAGTCGATGCTTTTCCACGTGAGTTCGAGTGATCCACTGACGTACGGTGCGGCGTGCCTGGCGCTTTGTGGTGCGGCGGTGATGGCGAGTTATCTCCCGTCACGACGGACGGCGGGCGTAAACCCGGTGGAGGCTCTGCGATCGGAGTAGGCCGGTGTCGAAGCGGTGTTTTCAACGCGTGCTGCTTGCTGGGGGAGGCTCTGTCAGGGAGGCCGGAGGCAGGAGAGTGATGCCGAGCCGAGTGATGACCTCAGGCAGGACTTCTTCGTAGTAGAGCGTTGCAGTGCGCGCGTGAATGCGGTTGAAGATCCATAGACTGCTTGCGAGCGTCATGCACGAGGCCATCAGAGCCAGGTATTGACGCAGGTTTTGAAGTGATTGCAGCTCATAGGCTCCGAAGAGAAGGCCAAGGATCAGAAAAACGAACGCCGCTCCCCAGAAGATGACCTGGACATTGGTTTTTCCGGGGATGAAGGAGCAGGTAAACGGAACCTTGTCGAATCGAATGAGGCTCAGCTCGACGAGGATACATCCGAAGATTGCAAGGAAACCGACGTGCTCGAAAGCATGGGGGAGCGGCCGGAAGTGAAGTGCCAGCGCGGCGGCGACGAGGACGATGGGGAGCACTCCGAAGAGTTGCAGAGAGCGGCGAGTGGCCGCAATGTAGTCGGCTGTCGGCCGGAGTTGGGTGATGCGCAGCATCCAATTGGCCTTGAGAGAGACGGGCAGCGAGAAGACGCCGCGAAGGCCTACTACCGCAAAACTCATCATGATTGTTGTGGGCATGATGAGGCCGAGGGAGACAGGTTCGGGACCACTGGCCAAGGTGTCGCGTGCCATCGAGAGTGCAATGGCGAAGACGATGGACCAGTAGAAGGCCAGCGCGACCCGGTGCTGGCGGCTGCGGGTGATAGATCGGAAGCAGAAGAGCGCGATGGCGGACTGGAGAGAGTTTCCAAGGCGGGGGAGAGAACCGATGGATGATGCGGCCGGATCGAGATCAGGCTGCTCAACGGTGTTCTTCATGGTGCGCAGGTAGCAGAGCGCCAGGGAAGACACGCTTCCGATCAGAACGAGCCCGAGAGCGAGCCATGCGCGATTGGCGACCCATTGCAGTTCGCGAGGAAGAGTCCCGTTGATGTGATTGAAGAGGGCGAAGAACCAGAAGGTGGGCGACCAGCCGAGAAGAGCGTGATAGCCGGGGTTGGTGAGCTCTGAGAAAGTGTTGAGCCACGGCTGAAGGAAGCGGCCAGCGAGAATCGCCGCGAATGCGGCCAGTTGCAGGACGGCGGACATCCGCAGAAACATGCGGCGTGAGAGAAGCAGCGCTCCGAACCCCTGGATGGCGAGAACGGCGCCGTAGAGGAATGCCGATGTGGCGATGAGAGTGAACCACCATGCGAAGAAGAATCGGAAGAAGCCATTGGAGGATAACCCGAAGACAATCGACATGGCACCGCTGGAAGCGAAGTTCAAAGCAAGGATGGCGATTCCGAGGACGGATGCAGATGCGGCCATTTTGGCGAAGAGGATCATGCGTGGGAGGAGCGGCAGAGGCCCCAACACCATGGCGTCGCGCTTGTCGGGGAATGTGGTGTCCCACATGAGGACGGAGCAGAGGCCAATGACGAGCTGCATGTCAGCGAGGCGAGCTTGTTCATATCCCCAGGTTTCGGCAAAGGGGGGAGGGAAGAACATGAGGCCGAAGGCGTGACAGAGGCTGAGCATGATGAGAATGCCGGCGAACTGGCCGAGGTAGGAGGGGATATCGGCTTCGATGGAAAGTGCTTCGAGATCGACTACCCGCAGCAAGAACTGACGGTGAAGCACGCGCAATTGCAGGGGCAGGCGCTGAGTCCACCGATCGAACAGTCGAACGAACAATTTAAGCATGGATCAGATCCGCGAGCTGGCGGGCCATGGAGTCAGTATCGTGTTCGACGGCGAGCTGGGAGAAGATGGCCTCCAGCGTGGGCAGTTCCATCAGGGTGCGAAGGCGCTCTATTGAGTCGTCGGCAACAACCTTGCCGTGATGAAGAATTACGACACGATTGCTGATGCGTTCGACGGTGTCGAGTTCATGGGAGCTGAAGAGAACGATTTTGCCGCGGAGGGCAAGTTCGGTAATGAGGCTTCGGAGAACGAGCGCCGAACCGACATCGAGGCCAGAGAAAGGCTCGTCGAGGAGAACGAGGTCGGGATTGTGCATGAGAGCAGCGGCGATGAGTATCTTCTGGCGCATGCCTTTGGAGTAGCCGGCGATGCCCGCGTGGCGGTCGTCGTAGAGGGATAGGAGGCGGAGCATGCCATCGATGCGTTCGCCCGCGAGGCGGGGAGCGAGGCCGCGGAGATCAGCGACCATGGTGAGGTATTCGGCGCCGGAGAGGTGGTTGTAAAGATGCGGCTCTTCGGGAACGTAGCCCATGCGGCGTTTGTAGGAGACGAGGTCGTCGTCAATGAGCTTGCCGTCGAAGAAGATCTGGCCAGAGGTCATCTCGATGAGAGCCGTGATCATCTTGATGGTGGTGGATTTGCCAGAGCCATTGGGGCCGAGATAGCCAGTGACTTGTCCCGGGAGGGCAGAGAAGCTGACGTCGTCGACTGCCGGTATTCCGGAGAAATGCTTGGATACCCGGCGCAGCTCCAGCATGGAGAGTCTCCTCCGAGAGGAATTTGCGCCGAGACTAGAGGAGCTCGGCGCATACCCTATGTAGCATTCATCCTATTGGGTGTCAAGTAGAAAGCTACATAGGGTAGGTTTCGATTCTAGCGAGGGGATCTCATCGAAGGGAGTGATTGCTGTCACTTGAAGGTGTGCGCAGAGCGAGCCTGCGACTAACTAGCGGAAAAGGCTCGTTCGAAGAGGCAGACCTGATTACGGCCATTGTGCTTTGCATCGTAGAGAGCGGCATCGGCATTCTGGAGGACATCCGCGGCGGTTTCACCATCGCCGGGATTAGAACGCAATGCCGATGGAAACGCTGAGACCGGAGAAGGTCTGGTGGCCAGGGGCGATTCTCAGATTTGCGATGGCATTGAGAATGGAGTCGGCACGATCGCAGGCGCCTTTTACAGTCGTATCGGGCAGGATGATGGTGAACTCTTCACCGCCATAGCGGCAGGCAATATCTTCAGAACGGATGTTGGACCGGAACACGTCGGCAAATGCTTTCAGGACGGCATCGCCTGCTGCATGACCGTTGGCGTCATTGAAGCGCTTGAAGTGATCAGCGTCGAGCATGAGGACTGCCATGATCTGTTTGCGGCGACGGGCGCGTGCCATTTCGCGTTCAAGAGAGATTTGCATGAAATGGCGGTTGAAGAGCCCGGTAAGCGAATCCGTGATGGACTGACTTTCCAGCTTGGCCCGAAGATTGAGCGTCGCGATGGCGAGGGCAGCGATCTGGGTGAGCTGACGCACGGCATCCATGCGGGCATTCACTTCTCGAACTACTTCGTCGCTTGTGCATTGGAAGTAGAGAAGGCCGATCGTATTTCCGTAGGCTACGATGGGCCGGCAATGATATCGCTCGGGGACAGTCGCCGAGAAATGGGCGCAATGAATTTCAGAGACACCGGGTTGACGCCAGCGGGCTTGTCCGGAGCGTAGAGCACAGCACGATTCGGGCTGGCCGAAGTCTTCGCGATTTGGATGGCCCCATACCGAGACGGCTTCGACGTGGCTGCGCGAGTTGTTGATCATATACAGACAGCCTGATGTTCCCGGAAGAAGACGCGAGAAGCTGACTGCGGCCGTATCGTAGACCTGCTGAACTTCGACGCAGAGCTGGAGTTCATTGCGCGCCGCGGTCATCAACTCTGATTCGCGGGCGTTGTCTTCAAGAGCACTCACTGTGCGAGCAAGATCGTCGTTGATGCGCTGCGCCGAAGCGGTATTGCGCTGAAGAATGACGGAGTCGCGCAGAAGCAAAGAGAAAAGGATGATCAGACAGAGGATCGATATGGGAATCAGGAAAAATTCTGTGCTGATTGCGGTGAGTAGGCGGTTATGAGAGCGGGCGGTGCGCTCGGTGAGGAGGAGCTGTTCCTGGTCGGACATGAGGCCGATGGTCTTCTGGCATTCCTGAACTTGCGTCGTGGGAAGAGTTGAGGAAGGAGAAAACTGGACCAGCATGGCAGCCAGCTTCGAGGCACATGCGGCCAGGTTGTCGGAGTTCGCTGCCTGATTGGGATTGTCAGAGATGAGTGAGCGGATGTGTAAGGACGAAGTGACAAGGTTGTTGGCGGCGGTCACCGCCAGAATCAGATCGTCCTCGTTTTTGTCGGAGACGTATAGGTGTGCCCGGTAAAGCGTACGTTCGGCAAGCATGGATGCACGCTGAAGGGAACTGAGCACATCCTGGGTATGTTGAACTCTCTCGGCAGCAACCGTGAGTCTTTGAGTATTGGAATACAGGAGGGCTCCGGCGCCCAGCGTGAACAAGACGGCGCCGATGAACGAGGCAATGATGATTCCAACAGCATTGCCAGATGCCGAGCGACCCTTTCGGGCGACTGCAGCGGGAGTGAAAAGCCCGGGTGACATGGGGAGCTTACTCGATGGTATGCCGGATTGGAGAGATTCCGAGATGCGGGCGAGGATTCCAGCGCACTTTGGTTATGGTTGCAAGATGGTTTCCTGCGAGTTCAAACGACGATCTGTGTGCGTTAAACGGGGCCAATGGCGTTGACGACTGGGATGCCCGCCGGTGGTGAGAAGCGGAAGGTCGAAGGCGGGATCGGGGCGTTGGGTTGTTCGCCGGTGAATGCGAAGCGGGTGATGGCGCCGTCGGTTTCCTGGATTTCAATACCGGTGATGGAGCCGTTGGCGGTAACGGTCAAGGTGAGCCGCTGAATGCGCTTCTCCTGATTGTGCGGGACACCGGTCAGACTGAAGTTGCCGTTCGGCGCCGCCGTTGCGGCGAGGTGATCGATTTCCTTCTCGAGCTGGGTGTGGCCGAGAAGAAAGCGAAGAGGGGAGCGGAGGTCGTCAAGTTTTTTGGCTTCGATCCGCTGAACCTGTGGGTCGCCCTTTGAGTAGAACCAAGCGTATTTGCCATCGAGGAGGAAGAGCTTTCCGGGGGGGCGGGAGTAATCCCAGCGCATGCGTCCTGGTTTTTGGAGGAGGAGGGTTCCGGACTCGGTGCGGGTTCGGCCGAGGCCTTCGTAGGACTCGGTGAATTCGGCTTTGAGGGTCTTGAGCTGGTTGTAGTGTTTGTCTACGCGCTGGGCGAGGTCGTGCGTGGTGGGCTCCTGGGCGGGGATGGAGACGCTGAAAAGAAGCAGTGCAAGCAGGCGAAGTATGTGGTTTCCCACCCTAAACGCACAAAACGCGTTTAGGATGGGGCCCCCACCTGTGCTCACAGAAGTTTCAGTGTCAAGTCTGGTCATTGCACCGTCTGGGTGCAGTTGGTGCCGCCAGCAGGATCTGCTTTGATGGCTCCGCCCGCTTCAACGCAGAAACCGCGGTCGCCGGTTTTTCCCACGGTGGCGGGGACTGCTGTCAGTGTATAGCTGGTGATGCGCTCGCTATTGTTCGAAGTGGACTTCACGCAGTTGGTGATGTTGAAGATGTAGCCGTCTTTTATCCCGGTCGCGATCTGGCCGTTCAGCAACTGAGCGCTGGTGGCGCTCGGCGGGCCAGATCCGGGCTCCCCTGCGAGGGCTTGCAAAGAACATGCATAGCCCTGGACCGGGTAGTTTGTGACGTACATCGACTCGGCCTGCTCGATAGTCTGGAGCGACTTCTGGGCGGAGACTTCGTCGGTGTGCTTGCGGATCGTATTCGCGGTGGGAATGGCGATGAGCATGAGGATGACGATGATGGAAATGACGATGAGGAGTTCCATCAGCGTGAATCCGTCTTCTTGCTCTTGTGCGCGCATGAGACGCTGCCTGGCAGATTTCAAGAACGTGCAGTTCATTTGTTTTCAGTCCCTCTGAAGGCAGACGGAATAATGGCCGCCCACGATGAAATCGTACAACGCATAGACGCAGAAGGGAAAGGGAACGCTCGAAGGCAGGGATCAAGGTTTAGGGAACAGGGGCAGAATTGACGAAGGGGACTCCCGGCAACTTCAGCTTCCAGCGCCCAGCTTTCAGATACATCGGAGAGAAAACGGAAGATCACTCCAAATGAGTTCCTGAAAGCTAAGAGCTGATGGCTGGTTGGTTCTAGCACACGAGGCGGTCGCGGGTGAGTTTGATGCCATTCAGGCGGCCGAGGAGCGTTATTGCGATGCGATCCGGGATGAAGAGGCGCTGTGCCATGCCCTGGATCTGTTCAGCTGTGACAGCCTCGATGCGGGCAATGATTTCGTCGGCGGTGAAGAAGTGGTGGAAGTACATTTCCTGCCGGGCAAGATTGGCCATGCGGGAATTTGAGCTTTCGAGACCCATGAGGATGTTGCCCTTGAGCTGGTCTTTGCCGCGCCTCAGTTCTTCGTCGGAAAGAAGGTTTTCTTTGAGGTTGCGGAATTCGGCCATGACGAGGTCCACGACTTCGAGAGCTTTTCCGGCGGAGGTTCCTGCATAGACGCAGAGAGATCCTGTGTCGCTGTAAGGGCTCAGGTCGGAGTAGATGGCGTAAGCCAGGCCACGCTCTTCGCGAATGGTTTGAAAGAGACGCGAACTCATGCCGCCGCCGAGGATGGTGTTGAGGATCAGGGTGGCGTAGCGGTTGTCGTCGGTGATGCAGGGAGCGGGTACGCCAAGGCAGAGTTGAACCTGCTCGAGGGCTTTCTTGTTCTGCAGCAGAATGCGGGCACTCGCCTGGGGAGTCTGCGTCTCATAGACAGGCTCGCCGGGTGACAGGGGCGCGAATTTCTGGGAGACGGCTTCAACGAACTCATCGTGCTGAAGGTCACCGGCGGCGGAGAAAACCATGTTTCCGCCACGGAAGCGTCCGGCGTGATAGTCGAAAAGTTTCTGCTGGTCGAGACGGCCAACCGTCTGCGTGGTGCCGAGGATCGGCTTACCGAGCGGGTGGTCTTTCCAGAAATTCTGCGTGAAGAGTTCGTGGACGAGAACGTCGGGATTGTCCTCGTCGATCTTGATTTCTTCGAGGATGACGCCGCGTTCGCGTTCGATCTCTGTTGAAGCGAAAGTTGGATTAAGGACGAGATCGGCGAGTACGTCGAGAGCAATGGGGACGTGGTCCGCGAGGGATTTGACGTTGAAGCAGATGGTTTCTTTGCCAGTGAAGGCGTCGAGGTTGCCGCCAATGGAGTCCATTTCGCGGGCGATGCTGAGGGAAGTGCGTGATCGGGTGCCCTTGAAGAGCATGTGTTCGACGAAGTGAGAGATTCCGTTAATCTCGGGAGCCTCACACCGGGAGCCGGATTTAATCCAGACACCCATGGCGACTGAACGCAGATGCTCCATGCGCTCGGTCAGGACAATGAGCCCGTTGGGCAATACAGTACGGCGAAGGTTTCGCTGAGTCGTCATCGGTATTCAGTCGGTCTCTGATTGTAAGGCGAAATGGGCGTGGAAAGTTGCCTGTTCACCGGCCGTGGTCTAACAAACGAAGGAGGAAAGCGACAGTGTCTAACAAGAGTGCGGGCAGGCTGCAAGGGATATTGAAAAGCTCTATGCTGAGACCAGCCGTGACCGTAAACTCACACCTGACAACATTAGACGCTACAAACAGGGCTGGTGGCAGCCTGAGAAGTTTTTTTGGCATGAAAGCGGCCCAAATTGGCGAAGTGCTGGCTGGGCTCGGGGAGCAGAAGTGGCGGGGGAAGCAGATTGCGAATGCGATCTATCGCCAAAGGATTGTTGATCTTGGGGAAATCTCGACGCTCTCGAAGGCGCTCCGCCAGAGGCTGGCCGATGACGGCTGGCGGGTGGGACGGCCGCCGATCGTTCAGGTGTTCACCTCAGAAGATGGGACGGAAAGGTACCTCGTTCAGGGGGAGATGGACGGGCTGACTGTGGAAACGGTCTGGATGCCGGAGGGCGATGAGGGGGAAGCCGGCGATTCGATTGAGCAGGAAGCCGGCGCGGAATGCGGGGGGCGAAAGTGGGATCGGGCGACGATTTGTGTATCGAGCCAGGTGGGGTGCGCGGTGAACTGCCAGTTCTGCCTGACTGCGAAGCTGGGGCTTCAGCGCAATCTCTCGGTGGCGGAGATTGCGGGGCAGGTGGTGTCGGTGCTGGACCGACAGGGCGTTGAAGTGGGCAGGGATCGCGTGAACCTGGTGTTTATGGGAATGGGCGAGCCCTTTTTGAATTACGACAACTTCATGGGTTCGGTGAGGCTGCTGGAGGAGGAGGTGGGATTGAGCCCGCAGCGAATGACCGTGTCGACTTCGGGCATTGTGCCGGGTATCGAACGATTCGCTGAGGAACCAGCTAAGTTCAGGCCGAAGCTGGCGATCAGCTTGAATGCACCGAACGATGAGGTTCGGAGCGAGGTGATGCCGATCAATCGTAAGTGGCCGATCGAGGCTGTGGTGTCAGCAGTTCGCAAAATGAAGCTTCGAGCGAAGGAGCGTGTGACGTTCGAGTATGTCTTGCTTGGGGGTGTAACGGATCAGCCGAAGCATGCTTCAGAGGTAGCGCGGCTGGTGCGGAGGGCAGGGCTGCCGGCGAAGGTGAATTTGATTGCCTGGAATCCGGGACCGGGAGTTCCGTACACGACGCCATCGGAAAATGCAGTGGAGACGTTTCGAAGAGCGCTGGGCGCGGAGGGCGTACCCGTGTACCTAAGGAAGCCGCGAGGTCGAGATATATACGCGGCCTGCGGGCAGTTGAAGAGAACGGTGGAAAGAACATCGACCAGGGATCAGGGATTGGGATGATCGAGGATTCTTGCAGACTCGTGCTGCGTGACGACTATTCGGTCGGTTTTACTGTGCCGCAGTTGGCAGCTTTGAAGGTCGATTGAGATTCGAGGGTCCACTCGATGGTTTTAGTGTCCTGACCTATCTTCATTGACCCACTGAAATGGACTCTGCTTTTGCTGTGGCTGGAGTCGGTCCAGGTGGTTTGGACGTTTCCTTTGCCGGTCATGGGAGCGCCGCAGGTGATCTCGGCCGTCATTCCATGTTGATTTTTCTGTATGTTGCCGACCTCACAGTTGCCGCCGTGTGCTGCAGGTTTTGGGCCGTTGTATTTGTCGATCTGGGCCTGAGTGACACAAACCTGTGTTGAGTGTGGCCCTCCGGATCCCGAAGGCGCCTGCATTCCCTCCGGAAAGGGGGAGTGCTGCCAGATCATCTTGCTGGTTACTTCATAGAGCCCGGCCTTAGGAGATTGCGCCCCCGCAAGGAAGGTGGCAGTGATGATTGAAATGACGACGAAAACGGAACGATACGCACTCATAATTCTCCGGGATCGGCGAGTGAGCCGCGTCCTGTCACTTTATAAGGAATCGGTTGAGTGGTGGAAGTGGAAAAGGACCGGTACTGGAGGAGTATAGGTTGCCTTTTTTGACTCACCCATGCCGAAAACACTGCGATAAATTGACGATCTGGAGATTGATGGCCTGCCGTACGGTCAATGCTGCGATGAGATGCCTGCGGCTGTGCAAGGGCTCACTGCGGCGAACCTAAGGCTGGCGCCTGATGTATCGGGGAGGAGAGGCGAGAATGCGTCTGCGCAAAGAGCCGGAGGCGTATCGATGGCTGGCGGAGTACTACGACGTCGTGTTCCCGCCGAACGAGTCCCCGATGCGCAGGGTGCGCGATACGGTTCTGAAGAAGATCATGCCGAACGTTCAGGCCGCATGCGACCTGGCGTGCGGCACGGGGGAAACGGCGTTGGATTTTGCGCGCGCAGGGATAGAGACGTTTGCGGTGGATGTGTCGCCAGCGATGTGCAGGCTCGCCCGCGAGAAGGCTATGCGGGAGCGGTTATCCGTGCACGTAATTCGGGCAGACATGAGACGTTTTCGACTCCCCCAAGCGGTGGACCTTGTCACCTGCGAGAGCGACGCGTTGAATCATGTCGGGACGAAAGGGGATCTGCTGTCGGTGGCACGCGCGGTGGCGAGATCATTGCGACCGGGCGGTCATTTCCTGTTCGATGTGAATAATGCTCCAGGGTTCAAGAAATATTGGACTGGAAATGTCTGGGTGGAGAAACCTGGAGTTTCGGTTGTGATGCGAAACGGGAACAGCAAAAATGCGCATCGCGCCTGGAGTGATTTGGAGTGGTTCATTCAGGACGGGGAGCGCTGGGTACGCTATCACGAGCGGGTGGAGGAGGTGTGCTGGTCGCGCAGCGAAATTCTGAGAGCGATGGGCCAGGCGGGGTTCGCCTCGCTGCGAGCGTGGGATGCTGCGCCGTTCTTCAAGAATCCGATGGTGACGCGAGGGTGTCACACAATCTATCTGGCGCGGAGGATTCGGCTATCCAGATGAATTCCAGTGATGATCGCGGGTGAGTTCTCGAAAGAAAGACCGTCACTTACTTACCGGAATGCAAAACCGCCCACAGTGTTCCGTCTGACCGATCAGAGTCTGTTTGGGGACCTGCTGTGGCCAAGGGCGAGTAGAGCATCTGTGACCCGGTCGGAGGCGTGGCGAACCACTGAATCTTCAAAAGCGAAGTCTCCGACAACACAGCGAACACCGAGTTTCTCGACCCGTTCGAAATCGGCGAGGATGGGAGAGGCGTTCTCGGCAGCATAGCGGGCCAGAGTGTCCTGCGAGTATCGAGCTGTATTGATGATGGCGTAGTCGAAGATGGGGGCACGTGTGTGCTCGTAGATGCGTTCGATGTGCTCGGACGCAGTGAGACCGAGGCTCTCGTTGGCCTGGGTCATCAAGTTGCAGACAAAGACCCGAATTCCGCTGGCGGCAGCGATTGCGGAAGGGATGCCCTGGACGAGCAGGTTAGTAATAAGCGAGGTATAGAGAGAACCGGGTCCTACGGTGATGAGGTCTGCGCGTTGGATAGCTTCAAGAGTTTCCGGCATTGCTGCGGCATTAGGTGGATCGAGTGTTAGCTCCGCAATGCGCTGCTTGCTGGCCGTGATGTTGGTTTCTCCGCGGACTGTGGAGCCATCTTCCATTCGAGCCACGACGGTTGTGTTTGAAGTGGTAGCAGGGTAAATGCGGCCTCTTGTGGCAAGTATCTTGGAAGCGAGCTGGACGGCGTGGGCAAAGTCACCGGTGATCTCGGAAAGAGCTGTGATGAAGAGATTGCCAAAACTGTGCCCGCCGAGGCCAGCACCCGACTTGAATCGGTAGGCGAAAAGTTTGGAAAGCAGGTCTTCTTCCGCACTGAGGGCAACCATGCAGTTCCGGATGTCTCCAGGGGGAAGCATGTTGAAGTCCTGGCGGAGCCGTCCCGAGGAGCCACCATCGTCTGTGACGGTGACGACGGCTGCCAGATCAGAGATGCGGGATGGATCGGGAGTAGGCCAATCGGGAAACGCTACATGGCGGCGGAGACCACGAAGGAGCGTGGAGAGGCCCGTACCTCCTCCGATCGCGACCACTCGCAGCGACGGTGAGAGGTCAGGCGTCTGCACGAACTGATCTGAGACGCCGGCGGAGGTTGGAGTAAACGTCACGTTCGATTGCGAGCGGCGAGCCACAGAATGCCTGACTACGGAAGTTCAGGATACAGCAACTCGGTGAAGCGCGGGTCGTCGACCATGCTCTGGAAATCATTGTCGGAGCGCGCCTGAAGCCGGTTCTTTGGGTTCAGTTCAATGGCCTGGGACAGGCTGTCGAGACAATCCTGCGATTTGCCGGTGATGGCATAGAGCAGAGCGAGCCCGTAATAGGCGAAGTCGGCTCCAGGGTGATCAGCGAGGATTCCCTTGAGCTGGTTAGCGGCCTCTTCGAAGTCGCCAGCATTGATCTGCGAGACGGCGTAGTCGTAGCGCTCTTCCGGCGTTCCGAAAGCCAACCCCTTGTTGTCTAGTTGCTTTTTGCAGGTATTTACGTACATCTTGCATCGCTCGACGATCTCGGGCGGCGCGGAGGGAATGACCTTCTCGAAAGCAGCAACGGCCTTATCGAATTTACCTTGCTGCACGAGTTGAACGGCGGTTTGGTATTGCTGTGCAATGGCGGCGGAAGCTGTACTCGATTGACTGCTGGGCCTGACAGCCGGTGGGGGAGTTTTTTTGCGGCCAGTGGCCGCGGATTTTGTCTCTTGCGCCATGGTTTTACTAGGATCCGTTCTAGTTAAGGTTGAATTTCGGCTCGGTCGGAGCCCGCTGCTTCAGAGTTCTTTCACTCAGGCCCTCTTTATACCCCTAACACCCTTATACGTCAATGGGCGGGAGTCAGGCCGAGCATCAATGGCGTTATAGCACGCCGATCCCTTTCGCGATCCGAGTGAGTGTAGGCATTCAGGTTTTGTGAGTGCTTCGATAAATCGCAGGGTTGAGTGCGGGGTCGTTGTACATCTTGAGCTGGCGGTACAGCTTGAAACGACGAGTTCCCGCGAGGATTTCGTTCCAGAGGATATCGAGGCAGTGAACAAGATCGGCACGCTGTTCTTCGAGGATCGCGAGACGGGCGCGGTTTCGTTGGAGGTGGTCCGGCGAGGCGTCGGGCCGCTCGGCTTCTTCGCGAGTGTGGTAGATCTTCAAGCCAAGAATAGAGAGACGATCGATGATGAGACCAGGGGATTCGGAATGGAGAGGGGCCGTATCGCTCTGGAGCTTTCGCGGAGAGAGCCAATCCATGAGGGTGCGGTCGAGTTGTTCGGCGAGGTCATTGCGAATCTGGTTGGTGCGGTCAATGCGGCGCTTGACGTCAGCGAGCTGGGCATCGCTGGCGCCTGGCGTGCGAGCTTCGTCTTCCGTGTGCCAAAGCTCGAAGTTAGCACGATGCTGGCGGCCCACAAGCGAGAGGAACTGATCGGTCTGGGGATCCGGTTCTTCTTCCGAGTGGTGCCAGCTTTGAGTGAGCTGGTCGTGGAGGCTTACGATGGCGTTGGCTGAGAGCATCCTGGCGGTCAATTGAGATTATCGCTGCTGGAGCCGTCGGGCGCGAGTCCGAGCGGTGGAATCGCGTTGGGGGAGTGTCAAAATGGAGACGTGCGATCTATGGTAGAACTATCGTCACCCAGGCTCGAGGTGAGCAGCGGCGGGAAGGTTAGCGGATAAGAGAATGGCGCAAGTAATCGATCGATTTCTGTGCATTGCCAGCTACGAAAAAGGGCAGGATTTCATGCGGCAGTGCGTGGAGATGGGTGTGAAGGTGACGCTGCTCACGGTTGAGAAACTGCGGGATGCAGCGTGGCCGCGCGAGGTGCTGGAAGGCGTGCATCTGATGCCGAATGATTACACAACCGAAGATCTGACCAAGACGGTGTGCTGGATGTGCCGCGGACGCCAGTTTGATCGTGTGATCGCGCTTGACGAGTTCGACCTGGACGCAGCAGCCAAGATCCGGGAGCACACTCGGATTTCCGGAATGGGCGTGACTTCGACTGCGTATTACCGTGACAAGCTGGCGATGAGGACGGGAGCGAGCGAATCGGGATTTCTGGTGCCCCCGTTCTGCCGTGTCCTGAATTACGACGAGCTTCGGTCGTACATGACACAAGTGCACGGGCCGTGGCTGCTGAAACCCCGGGCCGAGGCTTCGGCGCTTGGGATCAGGAAGATCTATGAGCCTGAGCAGCTTTGGCGAACTCTCGATGAGCTGGGCGACACGCAAACGAACTACCTACTGGAACAGTTTGTTCCCGGTGATATTTTCCACGTCGATTCCATCATCAATGAGCACCAGGTGGTGTTCTCCGCGGTTCATCAGTACGGAAAGCCTCCGATGGAGGTGATGCATGAGGGCGGGGTGTTCACCACGCGGACGGTGGACCGTAAGAGCCGGGAATGGACGGAGCTGACGGCGCTGAACGGGCGGCTCGCACCGGACCTGGGAATGGCGCGCGGCGTGACTCATGCGGAATACATCAAGGCGCATGATGACGGGCGGTTTTACTTCCTCGAAATTGCGGCGCGGGTGGGCGGCGCGTTTATTTCAGACCTGGTAGAGACAGCTACAGGTATCAATTTGTGGAGGGAGTGGGCCAGGCTGGAGGTCATGCATCTTCGCTCTGAGCCTTATACCTTGCCGGACTTCAAGGAGAGGTACGCAGGGAGCGTACTGTGCCTGGCAACGACAGCCGAGCCAGACACAACAGCCTTTGACGCTCCTGAGATTGTGAAACGGATGAAGAAACATCATCACGCCGGTCTGATCGTCTGCTCAGAGAATCCGGGCCGGGTGAGAGAACTGGTGAACCGGTATAGCGCGGAGTTTGCACAGCGGTTTCTTGCAGCTTTGCCTCCACCGGATAAGCCGACGGCGTGACTTTTTCGCGATTGCGATGGAAGCGCTTATCGCGGTTCCGCCAACCCTCAGTTCTCCATTGATTTCAATTCATGTCGCGATCGGAGGTCAAAGTACGTGGCGATTCTATCTGGAAATGAAAAGGGCGCCGTTACGGAGCAGTCTGTGGAGGAAGTCAAAACCCAGTCGATGGGGATGCAGTGGACCGGGCGTGTGCTTTCAGCGCTGACCGTTCTGTTCATGCTGTTCGATGCCTTCGGCAAATTCACAAAACCGGTGCAAGTGACGGATGCGTTTGCCCGGCTTGGATTGCCGATGAGCATGGCACCGAGCATTGGAACGCTGCTGCTCATCAGTACACTGCTATATGCGATACCTCGTACCTCGGTGCTGGGGGCGGTGCTGCTGACGGGTTTCCTGGGCGGAGCCGTCTCGGTTCAAATGAGAGCGGGCAGTTCCACATTTGAGCAGGTCTTTCCCGTTCTATTCGGAATTGTGATGTGGGCAGGAGTCTATCTGCGGGATTGCGGGTTGCGAAGGGTGTTTCCGATCAAGCGCTAGACTCGGCAACGCTCCGGATGCATTTGGGAACGCGAGTCTGACCTCGTTTATGGGTGGCTTTCGTACAATCAGGCACGGGAGAGCGAATGGCAGGCAAGTGGCAATTTCCGCATCGACGGTGGAATGCGCTGAGACAAGCGTGGGTGCTGGTTTCGCCCCACCGGACGCAGAGGCCTTGGCAGGGAGAGGTAGCACAGAAGGCCGCGCCGTCGGCGGTGAAGTTCGATCCTGATTGCTATCTGTGTCCGGGAAACAAGCGCGCAGGCGGAGAGGTAAACCCGCCGTACGATTCGATCTTCACTTTTGTAAACGATTACGCTGCTCTGCTCCCCGATGTTGCCGTGCAGGAAGAAACGCATTCATCGCCTCTGCTTGTAGCCGAGGCGGCGCGGGGGTTGTGCAGAGTACTTTGTTTTCACCCGGACCATAGCCTTACTCTGGCACGGATGACGCAGCCTGAAATCAGGCGAGTTGTGGATGCGTGGACCAGGGAGTACGAAGAACTCGGCGCTACGGAGTGGATCGAGTACGTCCAGATTTTTGAGAACCGCGGCGCGATGATGGGAGCGAGCAATCCGCATCCGCACGGGCAGATCTGGTCGACGGGATTCGTTCCGGATGAACCTGCGGCTGAGACGATTGCGCAGCGAGAGTATCAGACCAAGAACGGACGCTGCCTGTTGTGCGACTATGCGGCGGAGGAACTGCGGATGGCTGAGCGGGTGGTGCTGGAGAACGCACACTTTGCTGTGATTGTTCCGTGGTGGGCTGTATGGCCGTTTGAAGTGTTGCTGGTGAGCAAACGTCACCTTGGCGCGATGCCGGAGTTCTCGGGTGAAGAGCGGGATGCGCTGGCGGATGCGCTTAAGCGGCTGACGACGCGCTACGACAATCTGTTCGAGACAAGCTTCCCCTATACGATGGGCTTTCACCAAAGGCCGACAGATGGTGTGGAGCACGAAGAGTGGCACTTCCATGCGCACTTCTATCCGCCGCTGTTGAGATCGGCGACGGTGCGGAAATTCATGGTTGGCTTCGAAATGCTGGGCATGCCGCAGCGGGATATTACGCCGGAGAGTGCTGCGGAGCGGCTGAGGGTGTGTCCGGAGACGCACTTCTGGCCTCGAGAGTAGGGGAAGTCAATCCTTCGAGTGCAGCGGGTATCTTCAAGGCATGATCGAGGCGGGGTGTGTTGAAGCGCACCCAAGTCAATTCGTCTAGTGCTCGCCTCTGCCCGGCCGGAGCATTAGCTCGCGGATGGCTTCGCGGGGGTCTTTGCCTTCTTCGAGAATGAGTTCCATCTGCTCTGTGATGGGCATCTCGATGTTGCGCTCGCGGGCCAGCTCGAGAGCAGCGCGGGTAGTGAGGACTCCCTCAGCGACTTTCCCACCGAGGCTTTCAAGAATTTCGGGGAGCTTGCGGCCCTGGCCGAGCGCCTGGCCTACGGTGCGATTGCGCGAAAGCGATCCGGTGCAGGTGAGGACAAGGTCTCCGACGCCGCTGAGTCCGGCAAGGGTCTGCGGATTGCCACCGCATGCGACAGCAAGGCGTGTCATCTCGGCGATGCCGCGGGTGATGAGGGCGGCCGTGGAGTTGTGCCCCAGGCCAACGCCGACGGCGATGCCCGCTGCAATGGCGATGACATTTTTTAGCGCGCCGCCGAGTTCTACTCCGATGACATCGCTGGATGTGTAGAGGCGGAGGGTTTCTGAGCTGAATTCCTGCTGGATAAAGTGAGCCACCTGGAAGTCGCTGAAGGCGACGGTGACAGCGGTCGGCTGTCCCTGGGCGACCTCGATGGCGAAGCTGGGGCCGGAAAAGGCCCCGATGGATACGAGAGTTCCGGCGGGTTCGAGCACGTTTGAGATGACCTGCGTCATGCGAGAGTGCGTGCCCTTCTCTACACCCTTGGTGGCGCTCACGATGAATTGGCCGTTGTGGATTTGACCTTTGACGCGCTGCAAGGTTGAACGCAGGAATTCGGACGGGATGACGGAGACGATGATTTGCGCTTCGGCGATTGGCGCGAGATCCGCAGTGACGGCCAGGTCGGGGGGGAGCGGATAACCCGGCAGGAACAGAGTGTTCTCGCGGGCGGCATCAATGGCTTTGGCCTCAGCATTGCTGTGGGCCCAGAGCGTGACTTCGTGGCCTCCGCGGCGACAGAGAGAAAGAGCGATAGCAGTGCCCCAGGCACCTGCTCCTAGAACGACGATACGGCTCATGCGGGCTTTCTCTCCCGGGTACGCGAGCCGAAGCGGTTTTCGGTTCCGGTGAGGAGACGGCGTATGTTGGCATGGTGCTTCAGAATGATGAGCAGAGAAACGATGAACTGGGCAGCGATGAAGAAGGCAGGCTTATCGCCATGTACGAGGAATGACGCGAAGACGGGGAAGCTGCCGGCCCCGAGGATAGAAGCAAGGGAAACGTAACGAGTGAGCAAAAGCACGACCGCGAAGACCGTAATGGCAGCGAGAGCGGCCATGGGAGCGGCTACCAGAAAGACGCCGAATCCAGTGGCTACGCCCTTACCGCCGCGGAATTGGAGCCAGACAGGAAACATGTGACCGAGAACAGCGACTACAGCGGCGAGCGCTGCGGTATCGCGCGGCGCAAGGGCGATATGGGAGGAGACGATGGTGGCGAGAGCGACCGCCGCCGCTCCCTTTGTGGCGTCGAGGATGAAAGTAGCGGCACCGAGGCCTTTTCCGCCGGAGCGGAGAACGTTGGTGGCGCCGATGTTGCCGCTACCGACGGAGCGGATGTCCTGGTTGCGGAAAAGTCTGACCAGCAGGTATCCGACAGGGATAGACCCGAGCAGATACGAAGCCAGGACAAGAAGACTGATTGCCAGGAGCATGGTCAAACAGAGTTTAGCAGGAATTGTGGGTTGGAAATGAGACGGAAGGAAGCGGAGCGAGCAACCTCAGCCGCGCTACGCGGGTGTTCGCCGAGCTAGCGCGGCTGGTTGTGATTTCGAGCCTTAGAAGTGTTCGTCGGCGGAGGGGCCGAAAAGGGCGGGAACCTTGGCTTCGAGGAGGCGCAGGTAGACGGTCAGCTGGCCGCGATGATGGGCGAGATGGCTGAAGACGGCGTCAGCGATCATGATACTTTTCGGATTTTGGGAGACGGGGTTGCCGCCCATCTTGAAGGCCCACGGTTTCGCGAGGTGCTCGTCGGTGGCTGATCCAAGTGCGCGTCGGGCCTTGGCGACCGCAGTGTCGAGGCTGGCGAGCAGATCGGCCTTGGCGGAGAGTGGTTTGGTCCGGAATTCTGCGCCTTCCGGCGAGTCGAGGTCGAGCTCGTCGCGATCAACGATGAGAGCGATCCAGCCGAGCATGCTGGCGACGACGGAGGCCAGATAGCCGAACTCCATTGAGCGGGGGTGGGGTTTGAAGTCGTTGTGCCCTTCAGGAATGCGCTCAATGGCTTTGCGGGTGGAGTCGGCTTCACGGTCGAGTTGGGCGATGAAGTAGTCCTTAAGGATCATTGGATCTCCTTGGTATTTGAATTCTGAAAGTCCCGCATTCGGGATGCAGTTAAGCAGCGCAGTTGGCGAGTTCCTGATAGCGGGTTGCGTTGCCGAATTTGTAGAGCGAGTACCAGGCCTCGAGTGCTGAGGGAGTGTAAAGATCGAGGGTCTTGAAGACCTCGCGGGCGAACTCGAGGGGAGCGAGGCCCGAGGCGGTGATCATGCTCTCATCGGTGACCGCAGGAACGTTGCAATAGAACTTCTCGCCGCGATAACCGGAGGCGAGGAGATAGTCGCGGCTGTTGCTGGTGTGATGGAAATCGTCGAGCATACCGGCGCGGGCGAGGGCGAAGGTAGCTCCGCAGATGGCGGCGATGGGAACGCTCTCCACAAAGAAGACGCGGGCGATGTCGATGGCTTCCATGTTGCTGTGGGATTCCCAGGTTTCACCGCCGGGGAGGATGAGCATGGCTGCGTCGTTCGAGTCGACTTCGGCGAGAGCGATGTCCGGAATGATGCGCAGGCCGCCCATCGAGGTGACAGGTTTGCGGGTTGTGCCGACGGTAACGACGCGGTAGCGATAGGGGTTCTTCTGGAACCGGGGATTGTTGATGCCGGCAACGGCGAAAGAGGTTTCCCAATCGGCCATGGTGTCGAAGACGAAGAGGAAGACGTTACGAGCGGGCATTCTGATGACCTCCGACTGACAGAAACAATCTTTGCTCGGCAAATATGACAATTAGTGTCATATTTAGTTTGAGAATGTCAGAAATGTGACGAAAAGGTTTGAGGGACGATGAAGGCGGATCGGTTGATGTCGGTGCTGTTGCTGCTGCAGGCGCGCGGGCAGGTGACAGAGCGCGAGCTGGCGGAGCAATTGGAAGTTTCGCAGCGCACGATCCATCGCGATCTGGAGGCGCTGAGCGCGGCGCGCATCCCGGTGTCAGCGGTACGGGGAGCGCAGGGTGGTTGGCAACTGGAAAAGGGATGGCGGACGCATGTGCCGAGCCTGGATGAGGCGGAGCTGCGTGCGCTGCTGATGGCACAGCCGCGGACGCTGGGGAATCCAAGGATGGCCGCCGCAGCGCAGAGTGCGATGAATAAATTGATGGCCGCTATGCCGGAACCGTTGAAGGCACAGGCGGCGCACATGCAACAGCGATTGCACGTAGATCCGACGGGATGGCGAGGTACGGGCGAGGATGTGTCGATGCTGACGCTGGTGCAGGAGGCGGTCTCCCGCGACCGAAAGCTGACGTTTGAGTACACAAAGGCAGATGGGGAAGAGTCAAGCAGGACCGTGGATCCGCTGGGCCTGGTGTCGAAGGGTTTGAGCTGGTACCTGGTGGCGCGTACGGCGAAAGGGATGCGGACATTTCGCGTGTCGCGAATGCGGAAGGTGACGGTGCTGGCGGTGCAGTTCGAGCGGCCGGCGCGGTTTGACCTAGCGGAACACTGGAAGGCGGCTACTGCGGAACTTGATCGCAAGAGGGCGAGTTTCCGGACGGTGTTGTCGATGAAGCCAGAGAGTGTGCGACGCATTCAGTCGTGGTGTGTGACGCGCGAGGGTTCGCGAGAGTGGGTGAGGAAGGCTGGCGAGGGGAGAGTTGCGCTGGAGGTAGATTTCGATGATGAAGGGATGGCGCGGTTCTTCGTTTTGGGTATGGGAGCGGCAGTGCGGGTGCTCGAGCCGGTGGGATTGCAGGACTGGGTTTCCAGGCAGGTGAAGGAAGTAGCTGCTGCGATCGAGGCTTGAAGAGATTTCTTCAGCTATGTGTGTGATGACGGCGGTATACTTCGTCGTCTCCCCTGATGCCGGAACAAATTCCCTTTGAAAGGACGGATGTATGCCCAGTTATCTCGTGCAAGTTTCGTACAACTCAGAGGCGGTGGCGGCGCTGGCGAAGAAGCCGCAGGATCGGACAGTGGTGGTCGGCAAGGTGGTGGAGAAGCTTGGCGGCACGCTGAAAGGCGCGTGGCTGTGCTTCGGTGATTACGACACGGTGGTAGTGGTGGATTTGCCGGATAACGTGAGCGCGGCGGCGTTTGCGATGGCGATCAGCGCGGGCGGGTCGTGCAAGACGGTGAAGACTACGCCGCTGATGTCGGTGGAAGAAGGTCAGGCGGCGATGAAGAAAGCCGGAGGAACTGGATATAAGCCGGTGATGAAATAGCTGAGTATTTTCGGGCCGGCGGAGCCAAGGAGAGCTTTTGCCGGCCCACGCTCAACCACGATTGGAGCGCCCAGAGTTTTCATCCCTGCTTTCTGATTCCTGCCGTTTGCTCCAGGGTCTTTGACGTCTCCCCATCGCTTTTGAAAGACTCCCCTCATGCGATACAGCGGCAGGATTGAATATGCGGACGCCCGCAAAATGCGCACCCGCAACAAGGGCTATTACCGCGTTCTCCACTGGCCCATCTGGATCTGGGTCTTCTTCCTCGCTCCCGGCCCGCTCGTCTTCAGCCTCTTCGCTCACGGATTCAGCAAGGCGAATGGGGCGTGGCTTGCGCTTGTTCTGATTGGAACGGGTATTGCCGGACTCAAAGGCCAGCTTCCCGGCTGCGAACCCGCGCCCTATATCTTGCGATTTGATGAAGACCGCCCAAACCCGCTCTATCGCAAGGTCTGCTACACCTTTGCATGGAACGCGGTTATCAATTTTGCATTTCTAAATCTCCTCGGACTCGTTATAGCCGTCATCACCGGCGTGTGGACGATGAAGCAGCTCTACCAGTATGTCTACTTTCCGCTCGCCATCTTCATCCTTATCCTCGGCGCATTCGGCAAGCTTCCCCGCGTCGGCAAATCCACCAAGGGCGAAGGCATCGAGCGCCGCTACTTCTATGGCTCTGTATGGGCGGTCACCACTGCGCAGACTATTCTGCTCGTGCTCTGGAAGACGCTCCCGCTTACGCGCACCGGCAGCTTTATCAAGCTCGTCATCTACGCAGGCCTTCTCTTCCTGATGGCGTCGTTCGCTTACAACGGCGCGTTGCCGCGTACGCGACCTATCCTGCCCGGCGAACTCATGGTGGACTAGGGGAAGTTTCCGGATGGCTCTTGGAGTTCGGAGATTCTCGTTCCCACCCATTAGACATAAGACGTCGAATGGATGGGGCACCCAGATTTGTTGGCGGTCCACGCAAAAGCGATGATCAGGCTTTGGCGGCGCGGCGTTCGCGGCCGCTGAGGAGGTAGATGGCGGCGCGGAGTTCGAGGAGAGGGTCGGCGGATGGCTCGATCCCGTCGACGCGAGGGATGGGGTCGAAGATGATGTGCTTCTGCTGAACGAGGCTGTCGGGCAGCATGCTGGTGAGCTCGAGAGTTCCGAATTCGACGAGCTTGCGGTCTTCGGGCCAGTGGATGGTGGCGTCGTCGGTGATGTCTCCGGCTTCGGCGATCTGCACGTAGATGTTGAAGCGCACGGGCGACTGCTTGAGGCGGTGCTCGAGTTCTTCGTAGTGGTGGTTTTCATGGATCGTTGCATCGCTGGCCAGGTAATCGTTGCCGGCTTCGGGGACGATGCGGTAACGGCCGAAGCGGGTCTCGCCGGCGGCATTGGTGAACTTGAATGCAGTGACGCCGTAATAGGTATCGCGGGCGAGGCTTGATGGGAAGGGCTTGGGTGTCTGTACGAACCGGAGCGCGGCCGGATGAGTGCCGAAGAACTGTTCGATCGGTTTCGGCGATGGAACTTCGGGCCCGCTGGCTGCGGCAGCGCGAAGGAAGTCGAGGAACTCGTAACCGTCTCGCGCGGGGAAACCGTCTGTGGAGTGGCTCACGATGTCGGTATGAACGTGGTCGGCGAGATTGAAACGGATGGCAAGGCCGCGTGGGTTGGCTTCGGGTTTACTGTCGGGGATTTCAGGAAGGCCGGTGGAGTTGGAGAAACGTGCGGTGACCGGAGTGGATTCGCGCTGGATGTGCGGGGCTTTGGTGAGAGACTTCGCTGCGCTTGCGGGCCGGAAAGTTCCACTGAGCATCAGGCCTTTGGCGTGCGCGGGGCGGAAGCCGGGATGAGGCCCGAAGATTTTATGGAATTGCGCCAGGAGGTCATTGGCGAGAGTAACTACTCGTTCGTCGTTAGGCAGAGGCATAGGGGAAGTCTCCGTTCATATCGGCTGGGTGAGACTGAGGCCGTAATAGTGAAGATAAATGGGTGGGAGGAGGGGATTCGTGAAAATCGTCTGAGCCCACTTCGGCCTCAGGTGCGGAGTTTCGGGTGACTGCCTTAGCTTCGCGGCTTCGCGATCGCGAGGTCGAGTTTTCTGCGTTTGGCAGTGGTCGGGACTGGGGTCGCGCTTGCGGAGCCGCGAGCACGTGCTGGATGGATGATTGCCGCGTTCTCCGAGGGCGCTTGATCCGGTTCTTGATTCGGGGGATTTTGTTTCGCGCAGAAATCTTTTTGGGGGCAGCTGGCGCAGTCGTGGGGCGGCTCGCAGACGGAGATTTCGGGAGCGAACATGTCATTGCCGAGGGCAATAGCCTTGGAGAAGTCGAGCGGATCGCCCTGGAGGTTGTGAATGGAGCGCACACAATCTGCGGGAACCGGCTGTTCCATGCGGGCTGCGACACCGGCGGCGATCTGCAGTCCGTAGAGCATGAGGCCGCCACGCTTGAGTTCCATGGTCTCGTAGTTGAGAGCGCGCACGACCTGCCCGATGGCGAGGAGCACAGAGGTGAGGTCTTCAAGAGGTGGGATCACCGGGCGGTCTTTGTTGTACATGTGGTCGAACTTCATGTGGAAGTAGCAATAGGGCTTGCCATTGAGGGCGCTGGAGCGGCAGCGCTGTCCGTCATTCTTGATGTGGCGGCGTTGTTTGAATTTGATTTCTCCTTGCGGTCCGGCATTGCAGCCGGATACCCCTCCCCCCTGGGGGCATTTGCACTGGAGTTGACTGTAAGCGGCTGAAAATAAGCCAGTTAGAATCTAAGACAAAGGGAAGCAAATAATAAGTTGTTGCTGGACTTCGTCCCACGATCTGGGATGGAGGACGGTGCAATAGCCGTCGAGACTGGCTTCCGCGTAGCTCCTGGGTTGTGGGCCACCCTTTCTTTACTCATCGGTTAAATACATCAACTCAACCCCTGCCTACCAAACCATGTATAGCCCCACTCCGCTGTCCGACCATAGTCTTCGTACGCCGCCACGTGACCTCAATAGCGAATACATTTTCGAGAGCTTTTCTGAAACCCACTCTGGACCTCACAGCTCCCGCATTAGATGTCTGGGAGCTCAGATCACTGAATCTGAGTGACGCTGAGTCATGTGCGTACTGCGAGCTCTTTACTCAAGTCTCTGCCAGCGACAGGGCTGTTCAACGCATGGGCGGATATCCGAACCAAGTTCAATACTCCAAGTTGATGTCCACAGATGATGACTGGCAACTTCTAATGCAGCTCGACTCTGAGGACGAAGCAGGAATGATGTGGGGCGATGTGGGCAAGATTTACTTTACGATACGAGAACAAGATTTGAAGTCGCTAAGCTTCGACAAAACCTGGATGAACTGGCAGTGTAGCTGATTTTCAATCACGGTAAACCGGATCGTGTCTGTTTCACCAATCAGGAACTAACCCAAGTCTTGTGAAACATCGCTTGAGTAGGAGATGCGTCTGAACACTCCTGCGCCCGATGCGGCGATTTTATTTCCGGCCAAGTAGCAGCCCTGCCTGAACGTTACAGAGCGGCCTTCATGGTTTTGCGGTACTCCTTCAGGACTTCGGCTCCGCGCTTCGTCAATCGACAGATGGTGAGCGGATATTTGCCTCGAAAGGTCTTCTGGATCTCAACGTAGCCGACCTCTTCCAGCTTGGAAAGATGGACCGAGAGATTGCCCTTCGTGAGGCCGGTGGTCTGGTGCAGGTATTGGAAGTCGGCCTCTTCGACTGCATTCAGAAGAGCGACGATCATGAGGCGAGCGGGCTCGTGAATGATTCGATCGATTCCGGCCAGGTTCTGTATCGCATCGCTCATATCAAGCCTCGATTTCGGTTCGTTGCCGAAGCAGGCGAGCGAGAGTTATCCCGCCGGCAGAGATCTCTACCATTCCGACGAATAAGTAGAAAGTCGCCAGGCAGAGCTCGAATGACCAGTTGGTGAACACCAGGAAGATTCCGGCGCAAAGTGCAAGGCTGCCGGTGATCCAGAAGCGGGGCAACCGCCCAACGACGAACTGAAAAACTCCGATGAAGATTCCGTTGATGGGGAGCAGCCACAGCTTGAGATCCCGCAGCTCCAAATATCGGATCAGGGCGACCATCGCCCCGGCGACTACCAACGCCTGCACGAGTGCAAAAACTTTTATCTTTGTCGATTTTGGGTGAGGGCGCAATCGGACATAACCGACCCATGGCAACAAGTACCGCTGCCTGATGCTCTTGATGAGCCAGTTCGTAATTGCACACATTACGCAGACCAGCGCGGTGAATAGGAGACCCAACACCTGCTGCGGTCGACCGCGAAATAGAACATCTGGCCAGCACATTCCCGAAGCGATCACAAAGATCACACCGGCGATTAGTTCCGGCAGTCCATCGCGATTGTGTGCGCATTGGACCATTCGGTGTGCGAGCGTGTCTGGGTTGGCGAGCGAAGGGGAAGATAGATGCTCTTGCATATCCACCTCCGTAGACTGGTTTATTATACAAACTAGTCTACATCATGTTGCACCTGCCGGGGCTTCTTGTCAAGGGATCTATTGCAAGTCCTGCTCAAGTTCAAGGACTCTCGTTGCTGCTTGAATTCGTTCGGGAAGTGAAATCGGCCCACGTTGTCGCCGAGACGGCAAGATGGCCCAGATTTGCGTCATTTCCGGATGGCGGACCACTCGCCAGTGACTCGAAATTTTGCTGCCCAAACGACACCATAGAATTGAACCATCAAGTCTCATCGTCGGAGAAGAAATGCGATTCTATACGGCAGAGCAGTGCGAGGAATGGCTGGCGCAACGTAGCCGGACGAAGCCGGATAGGACCAAATCTCCGCATTGGGAGGCGTTCGATTATCCGAGCAAGGGATATCAGTTTTTCCCAGTAGCCCGGGCAGTAGCGCACTTGGTCATGTACCGACAGCCTACGCTTCTTTGGGTCACGGAGTGGGGTATATGGCCGTCCAGTGAGAACTGGCAGCTCTATTACAAGCTGCGCCAAGCTCAAAACGACTTCAGACTCCTTCAAGATGCTCCGGGGCACCTGTTTTTGGATTACGAGTCCGAGGATTTGACCACGTTCTTGCAGCTAGCCATGTTGAATGGCTGGGGCGGGTACATCCTCACGGAAGCGAACTATGTCAACGTATTCTTCAGTCATGACGAATACCTCGAGTTCTTCACGTCGACTCCTGAGAACTTGTCCGAACTGAGGCCGCTGTTTGCAAAACCCGAGGGCGCTTCGGCATCCTGACCGGATCACCGCTGATGCTTCTCAGTCTCGAACGTCGCTGATGCATGACCGTCCACCCGTAAATTACTTATCAGTAAATACTTGCGCACTCCCCGAGGGGTGCTTGATGCTGACTTTTCTCTCGACTGACCATGACATTTCGATGGGGCTTGAGGGATGTAATTCAATTGAATTACAATTTGTCAGGAGGCGTTTTCTTATGCCTGCGAATGCTTTGGTACAGACACGGATTGATCATGATGTGAAAGAACGTGCGGCGGCGGTGCTCGAAGAGCAGGGCATTACAGTTTCCGATGCCGTGCGCATCCTGCTGACACGGACCGCCAACGAAGGCGCGCTTCCGTTTACGCAAGCGAACAATGCCGCCGCGCACGATGTTTGGTTTCGTGGCAAGGTGCAGGAAGCGCTGGATGATCCTCGACCTGCTATCTCGCACGAGAAGGTGGAGGCGCGCTTTGCCAAACGCCGTGCCGCGGCGCGGGGCAAGGTGCAATAGCCGATGCAATTGGAATGGTCCCAGTTTGCCCAGGCCGACCGCGAAGCGATTTTCGACTACATCGAGGCAGATAGTCCTCAGGCGGCCATTACCGTGGACGACCGCATCCGGCAGCAGATCGAGGAGTTGATGAAGTTTCCGAAGGTTGGCCGCCCTGGACGTATTGATGGCACACGCGAGCTGATCATTCAGCGCACACCGTATATCGCCGCCTACCGCATCGCAGGGAAAACGATACGCATTTTGCGTGTGCTGCACGGCGCCCAGATGTGGCCGCAAGAGCGGCCCTGAAAACGCAGTTTGATTTTCCGGGCCTCTTCTAAACCAGGAAGAAACCCCATTCTCGAGTAGTTTCCTGTTTGGCCACGATTCACTCGGAACCCTTGGTCTCATGATCGTTCCATGCTCCTCACGCCGGAACTCGCTGAGTCGATTGCAGGTTTATATCGCGTTTTCGAAAAATATCCTTTGCGCAGCGACACTAAGGCATGTGACTGCCGAGGTTGTGGGCACGATGAACAGCGGCTGCATATCAGGCCACTCGCAGAACTGACCCGGAAAGACTTGGAGACGTATGCGATGGATGCCCTATAAACGTGGGGAACGGGCGAAGATTTTAAGCATTTCCTTCCCCGAATCTTCGAGTTGCCTGTGAGCGCGTCTAAGAATTGCTTCGCGGTTGCTGATCCTTCGCTGATTGTCTCGAAACTGAGCTATAGCTCTTGGTGCTCTACGAACTGGCGCTCTTGGCCACAGGATGAGCAATCGGTTATAGAGAAATTCTTCGATGCCGTTTGGAGCGCGGCACTGGATTCAGACCTACAGGACTTGCCATTTGATGGCGCGTACGGATGGCTTCAGGCCATTGCAACTGTTGAGACGGACATTTCGACTTATCTTGACCGATGGCTGCGTACGGACTCGGTCAACTTGAATCGGAATCTGGCATTGATGATTTCGCAGATTCACAAGCTACCTTCGAGTGGCCATGGTGCCCAGCTCGAATGGGGACCGCCAGAAGGACAACACGACCAACTTGATGCATGGCTCTATAGCACGGAAGTCAAGCGGAAGCTGATGAATGCGTTCGAGAGATGGCCCGAAGAACCGTTTGCGAATGACTTGAGAATGCTGCGATCCTACTGCCCTAGACTGTCGCTTCTACGATTGCTCCCGAATAACTGCGTATTCGGAAGTTAGCCGAACAATCCCTCAGGGGATGAAGCCCCTTTTTTTTGTGTGGCTCTTTGGCCCGGCTGAAGCCGTGCCGTTGTCACAAAACAGCGCGCGGCTTCGTGTGATCGCCTCCTCGGAGTGATTTCGATTGCGTGGATGGTTCGATCGTTGCTGGGGAATGGTGCTTCCCGGGCGTTCGCGTCGGCCCTACGGGGCTGAGGGATTTCTTTTTTGTTCGCGGACCAAGGACTGCGCTGCGCTTGTCCTGGGCTGTTTTCGGCGGCTCCCTACGGGAGCTGAGGGCCTTGTTGGTTTCGATTGCGGATCGTCAGCGGCCGGAAGGCCGTTGCTCCCTCCGGCGGGGATGGATGGGGCATCCGGCATTCTCGTTCCCACCCTTGCCGCATAGAGCGCGGCAAGAATGGGGCACCTGCTAAAGTTCCTATCGCAGGTCACCCCAATCGCGAGCGACTGTGGGGCACCGGCCAACAGAATGTTTATCGGTTGTCAATCCCAGGTCTCAAATCGAGACCTGGTTCACCCGGCACCCAATGTTTGTTTCGCTGGCACTACATCAGTTTGCGGCGGACCAGGTCGAGGGCTTGCTGGCTGGCCCACTCGCGGACGCGGTTGCGATCTCCGCGGAAGTTGCGCTCGAAGTATTCGTTCGTTGTGGCATCGCTCAGGGCAATGTAGACGCGGCCGACGGGTTTCGTTTCGGTGCCGCCACCGGGGCCGGCGATGCCGGTGATGCCGAGCCCGAGGGTTGCGCCTGTTTTCTTGCGAATGCCTTCGGCGAGGGCTTGGGCGACTTCACTGGACACAGCGCCGTGTTTTTCGATGAGTTCGGCGGGGACGTCGGCGAACTGCGTCTTGAGCTCGTTCGAATACACGATGACGCTGCCGAGGAAGGAGCGCGAACTGCCGGCAACGGAGGTGATGCGTTGGGCAATCATGCCGCCCGTGCAGCTTTCGGCGACCGCGAGAGTAGCCTGGCGCAAGCCGAGGTAGTAGAGGACGATCTGCTCGAGGGATTCGCCTTCGGCGGAGTACATCCAGTCATCGAGAGCTTCTTCCAATTTGGTGGCGAGTTCCTCGACGCGCTTCTCGGCGAGCTCCTTGTTGCGGTGCGTGCAGATGAGGGTGAGCTGGATGTCGCCGGCGTGGGCGAGAATCGTCGTTTCTACGTCGGTGTAGGTTGTGTAGATGGGAGCGAGAAGCTTGTCGGCCTGCGACTCGGGAATCATTGCAGCCTTGAGCGTTCGCTTGGCCATGTGACGCAAGGGGAGGACTTCGCGGAGACGCGGAATGCACTCGGTGTCGAAGAGAGGCTTGCACTCGTGAGGCGGGCCGGGGACGAGCATGATGATTTTGCGGAAACCGGAGTAGGTGGTTTCGAGCCACTGACCGGGGGCACTGCCATTGGGATTGGTGAGGAAAGCTGCGCCTTCGATGAGGTCGGCCTGTTTGAGATTGTTCTCGGGCATGGAGATGCGCCATGCGGCCGCGCGTGTGTGGAGAGTGGCCACCTGCTGCGCGTCGCGCTTGAGGCGAATCGAAAGCGCTTCAGCGACGGACTCGCGAGTGAGGTCGTCTTCGGTAGGTCCAAGGCCGCCCATGAGGATGAGGATGTCGGTGCGGCTGAGGGCGGTCTTAATGACGCTGACAAGATCTCTTCTGCGATCGCCGACGATGGTTTTGAAAGCCACGGTAACGCCGAGTTCATTGAGCTTTTCGGTGAGGTACAGGGAATTAGTGTCCTGGCGGAATGGCGTCAGCATCTCGGAGCCGACAGCGATGATTTCAGATTTCATAAGTACAGGGATCAGGGGTCAATGATCAGGGATCAGTGGCCAGCTGACTTTGGCTCCTAACAGCTATGCGATCGCGCGCGTATGACTAGTGCAAATCAGGGGTAGCAGAAGTGGCTCTAGAAGACGGTCATGCCTTCTACTCCCAATTCCACATCATAAACTGCGTCGTTGTCGGCGAGGATTGTGGAGCCGAGCGGGGAGAAGGCGACGCCGACGAGATTGGGTCCTGTCACGACGAGTGAGGCTTCCCCGGATGGCGTTATGCGCACGAGACCGCGACGGCCGTGCAGGCTGCCGGTGATGTAGAGGTCTCCGTTGGAGGCCAAAGCGAGACCCTGCGGCCGGCCGAGGCCGCGATACCACGCGCGGGCTTCACCATGTGAGTTGATAGCCCAGATGGTGTCGTTGGACGAGAGGGTTGGTCCAGTGACGTAGAGCGTTCCTTCTGTATCGACAGCGAGATGGTAGGCGGAGACGCTCGGCTCAAGGGTGGCGTAGACGAAGATCTTGCGTTCGCGATCGATTTTGAAGATGGTTCCGCTGCGATCGCCAACAAAGAGATTGCCCTGGGCGTCGAACACTGCGCCGGTCGCGACACCCATGCCTTCGGAGTAGAGTGTGGACTCGCCGGCTCCATCGATGCGGTAGACATTGCCTTCCGCGCGCGATGTGACGAAAAGGTCGCCCTCGGGGCTAAAGGCAAGGCCAGTTGCGTTGAGGATCCCGGTCACGAACGGCGTGCCGCGGCCATCGGGGCTGACGCGGACCACAGAGACGGGAGTTTGCTTTCCTCGTTGACCGGAGATGGTGGCGTAGATCATTCCCGAACGGCTGACTGCGGGGCTGGTGACGGGATGAAGTCCGCTGGAGAGTTCGCGCGCGATCTTGAGGGTTGCGCCATTGCTGACGCCGGAGGGCGTACGCACCTCCACCAAGCCGGTTGTAGCGTTGTCGGGGACACGGAATGCAATGCGCCCAGGGCGGCTCATCACCACCATGGCGTGATGGGTTCCCAAGACCACAACGGGCGGCCCATTGAGGGTGGGACCCAGGTTCGCTCCATGGAGTTCGACTTCGCCTTTGGGGAGAGCGGCCGAGGGTACGACTTCTTCGATATGGGGTTCCGGTGCCATCTGTTCCCGGTCGGATTGGATGTGCGTGCTCGACAACTGTTTTCTCAAATCCAGAGGCGCAGCAACGAGGCTACACCCAAAGCATACAGCCCGGCGGCGACGTCGTCGAAGACGATTCCCCAACCTTCGGGGAGGCATTCGAGGCGGCGTACCGGAAATGGTTTGGTGATGTCGAAGAGACGAAAGAGGATGAGGGCGATGAGGCCGTGACGCCAGTCGGCGGGGCTGAAAAGGAGGGTTATCCACTGGCCCGCCACTTCGTCGATGACGACGAAGCCGGGGTCGTGGCGGCCGCTCTCGCGGGCGGCGATGGTGGCGGCGGGCACTCCCAGGGCAATGGAGAGCAGAATGCCGATGATCAGCAGAACCAGCAGGGTCTGAGCCGGGATGTGGAAGCCGATTCCAGCGAGAGCCCAGAGGAGCATGGCGGCGACGGACCCGTAAGTTCCCGGGCCGGGCTTACCGAGGCCGGCGCCGAAGAAAGTGGCGATGGTCCAGGCCCAGAGGGTCTTGCGGTATGTAGCGGGCTGAGGTTCCGGCAGGGTTGTCGAGCTATTCGTCGTCACGATTTCCGCCTCTACGGCCGAGTTCGCCCAGATCTTCGAGGACTTCCGGATCAAGCACGGGTGAGCTGATCTTGTATACGCCCATTGCCCATTTGCCGAGATCGATTTTGCGACAGCGGTCGCTGCAAAAGGGGAAATCTTCGTCTTTCGCGGTGACGATCATGCCACAGGTGGGGCATTTGAGAACTTTTGCGGATTTTTTCTTCGAGGCCATGGACAGATGTTCGGCACGCGCAATCGGGCGGCCTGAGTTAATCGTACTCGTTTTGTTTTAGGTTGATCTCCATCGCCCCTACGGGGGCTCTGATCATTCTTTCTGGTCTCATCCAGCAGTGTGCCGCTTCGCTGCTTCTCCTGGGCTATTTTCGTTCGCCCTCCGGGGCTGATCGTTTATGTGGCGTATGTCCAATGAGTGCGCTGCTGCGCAGCTTCTCGTGGGCTATTTTCTGTCGCCCCTCCGGGGCGGGTCAACCTACGTGCCAGTTCCCGTCACACGCGGCGAACGAGGAGGATCACGCCACTGGACCAAGAGAGTGGAGCGATCTGGAACTTTGTTTCGCGCGAGAGGCGATCGATGAGAGCGGCGGCTTTGGCATCGTGTCCTTCAGGCCAGTTGGGTTGTGGGAGCATGTCGTCGATGACATAGAAGCCGCCGGTCTTGACGAGAGCAAGAGTCTCGTCGAGCGATTCGTATTTGCCGGGCATTGCATCGGCAAAGATAAGGTCGAAGGATTTTAGCTTCTGTTTGTTCAGGAACTGGATGCCATCTTCGGCGACGAGTGTGAGGCGCGGGTCGTGGCCATGAACTTGGCGGGCGACGGCCTGGAAGTCCGGTTTGATATCGACGCTGATGAGAGTGGATGCGGCGTCCATGCCGGAGAGAAGCCAGGCGGTTGCGATGCCTGTACCTGTGCCGAGTTCGAGGAATTGGCCGCCAGGCTTGGAGGCGGCGAGAGTGGCGAGCAGCGCACCAGTGCGCGGCTCAGACGCCATGCCGAAGTCGAGTTTTGTACTCAGTGCTTCGATCTGCCGGACGGATGCAGGTGGTTGGATCAGGATTGATTCGTTCATGTCGAGAGATCAGAGTGCGGGAGAGGTGATGCGGGCGACGAGGTCGTAGTCGTGGGCTTCGGTGATTTGCGCGCGGTAGAACTTTCCGGCTTCGAGTTTTTCGAGGTCGCCGAAGTCGTTGATGTAGACCTTGCCGTCAATCTCAGGCGCGTGGAACTCGGTGCGGCCTTCCCAGAGGAGTTCGGTCTCGGAGCTTTCGCCTTCGGCAAGGATGACGAGCTCGCGGCCGACCCACTGCTGCTTGGCCTGCTTTGAGATTTTCTGCTGAAGCTTCATGAGGCGGCGTTTGCGTGCTTCGATGGTGCGCTTGGGGAGTTTGGCGTCGAGCGCGTGGGCTTTGGAGCCTTCTTCGTCGGAGTAGTTGAAGACGCCGAGCCAATCGAATTTTGCGGCGGTGATGAATTGCTCGAGTGTTTCGAAGTCGGTTTGCGATTCTCCCGGGAAGCCGACGATGAAGGAGGTGCGGAGGGCGATGCCGGGAACGGCGGCGCGCACTTTCTCCACGGTCTTGAGGAAGATGTCGGCTCCGGCGCCGCGCTTCATCCGCTTGAGGACGTCGGGAGAGGCGTGCTGAAGCGGGACATCGAGGTACTTGCAGATGTTGTCGTGACGCGCGATGGTCTCGAGGAGCTTGCCGGTGATGCGATTGGGGTAGGCGTAGAGGAAGCGGAGCCAGCGAAGGCCTTCGATGCGGGCGAGGGCGTCGAGGAGAGTGGCGAGGCCGTCCTTGAGACCTAGATCTTCGCCGTAGCAGGTGGTGTCCTGGCCGATGAGGGTGATCTCCTGCACGCCGGAGGCGACGAGGCGCTGGGCTTCTGCTACGACAGACTCAAAACGGCGGGAGCGGAATTTTCCTCGGAGGTTGGGGATGACGCAGAAGGTGCAGGGGTGGTCGCAGCCTTCGGCGATTTTGATGTAGGCGGAGGTGCGGCCGGTGGAGATGAGACGCGGCGTGTCTTCGGTGTAGAGGTAAGTGGGGAGGTGGTGGGTGGCGCCGTCCCATTCTTCGCGACTGAAGCGGCCCTGACGTTCGCGGTGGTCGCCTTCGGGGCGGAATGCAGGGGCAGGGGCTAAAGCCCCCGCCTCATTGGCTTGTTGTACGGCACGACTGAAGTCGTGCCCTGACACCTTTTCCTGCATAGGCGAGGAATCGTGCCCTGACGCTTGTGGCTCTGAGCTAGCTAGGTTGTGCCCTGATGCGGATTGCTCCGCGCCGACTTGATCGTGAAGTGATGATCCGAGGTGCTCGGCAGCCGCTCGCTGGCTTTGCGCTTTGTGGGTGCCGGAGAGGGATTCCTGGCCGGAGCGGATCTCGGTGGTGCCGGTGAGGATGGTGAAGGGCGAGAGAGTGGCGGCGGGGCGGGCAATGCCGGCGGCTTCAAGGATGGATTCGAGTTCGCCGGTGCCGACGACGGCGTCGACTTCAGGAATGCTTTTGCGGATTTCATCGCGATAGCGCTCGACGAGGCAGCCGGCGACGATGAGCTTTTTGGCGTGACCCTCGGTTTTGAAGCGGGCCATCTCGAGGATGGTGTCGACGGATTCCTGCTTAGCGGTGTCGATGAAGGAGCAGGTGTTGACGACGAGGATTTCGGCCTCTTCGGGACGGGAGGTCAGGCGCGCGCCACCGCGGTCGAGGAGGCCCATCATGACCTCGGAGTCGACCAGGTTTTTGGGGCAGCCTAACGAAACAAAGCCCACGGTGGGAGCCGTGGGTTGGGAAGATTTGCTCACATGTCTATTGTAGCGGGAATGCGATTTTACCGCTCGGAAAGAGAGGTCAATAGCCCGCCCAGACGGAAGACGGAACGCTGAAACCGCTGGGCTTAGTTGCTGATCTGCTTCTTCAACTGAGGACAACTGGACCGGGTGCGGGTCAGCGGTTGATTGACTTCTCTTAGAATCGATGGGAATGCCGGCCGAGACCGACCATCTCATCGATCGATTCTGTGCAATGGTGAGGGGTCGCGGCGTGCCTATCCGAGCAGAAGATAATGGTGCTCGTCTCAGCGCGTTCCAAAAGAAACTCCCAAAGCAGATTCCATTGTCGTTCCAGTCACTTTCATCGAGGTACTCGTTCCCGACATTCGATGTACTTGGGATCACCTTGTTCGGATGGGAGTCTGAACAGAGTGCATACATTGAGGAGGCATCAGCCCCGAAGAACAGCTTGTCTGAGTTGCTCATCCCATCGGGACATGTGCAAATAGGCCGCCCCGCTACAGGCGAATTTAATGCGATTTGCTTTGATCTGAACCATCATGGTCGAAACCGCGAGTACGGCATTGTGCAGATAGATCACGAAGAAATTCTGTGCAATTGGAAGGTGCGCGTGAAGCGAGGACTCTGGCCGTCATTCATCAAACTTGTCGAGTGCTCTGAGCGCTGATGATCCGCAGGTGCGTTCCGAAACAAGCGATTGAAGGTCCGATCGCGTTCAGGGTGAGCGACTGCCGACACGTAAGTCACATTGAGGGGGACTTGGGCAGGGGCTAAAGCCCTTGTCTCATTTTTTGCAGCGCGTATGGCCTGGCTGAAGCCGTGCCCTTGTTACAGAACAGGCGGGTGGCATCGGAGGCAAGCCTGAACTGAATCGTAACCAAAGTCGAGAGAGAGCGGGTGCGGAGTTTGTGGTTTCCCGGGTGCCCAAAAGCGAGGCACCCGGGGCACCCACTGTAGGTGGTAGGACTAGCGGAACCATGCGTGGCACCTGGGCCACCTGCCGGATGTTGGGGGTCAAAGAGAAGCGTCACATGACATGGTGTCTCGAGTCACTGCATTCTTGAGCGCTGGCGATTCGAATTAGCGGCGCAGTGAGAGTGTGCTGATTCGGCGCATTCAGCTTCCCTGAGCAGGTCACTGCGATTTACGCGTGAATCGCATTTCCCTTGTCGGCGATTCCTAACACCTCGGCCACGCTGTTTCGAAACGTTCGTGCCGGCGCCGTGATTCGAGCGGTCCGGATCAGATTGTTTGTTTTGCAGAACGGTTTGTGCGAAGACACGCGCGAACCGGGAAGGAGATATCTATGCCTCCGATTACCAAGGAAGAGTTCCGTGCACCGGCCCACATTCTGGAAAAAGAGATTGAGCGGCTGGCGATTCCGAAGCCGAAGATGCCGATTCTGCTGCAACCCGATCTGCTGGTGGGGACATGGGTGAATGTGGATCCGCAGACACGGGATCTGGTTCGTCTGGAGATCAAGCAGAAGGGGAACGAGATCACGGTTCATGGATTCGGCGCGTGCCATCCGAATCCCTGCGACTGGGGCATCGTTGATGGGCTGGTTTATTCGGACACAGTCGCGACGATGCATGCCGTTGGGTTCAAAGCCGAGTACAAGTTCGAGTTTGCACATGTGCTCGTGGTCGGAGCCCTGTACAAAGGCGCGATGTTTGTGGAGACGCTGACGCACTTTACGGACCAGAGCGGACGCGCAGATGTGTTTGCACTGGACATCATGAACAAGTGAGCGATGCGACGGCTCATAGGCATCCCGCAACGTGAGGAGATGCCCGCGAGTTGAAGCGTTTCAGAGTGTTAGAATCAATCAGTGCCGGGTCCTACGCGACGTAATCCCGCCAAACCCGCCAGGTCCGGAAGGAAGCAACGGTAACGGGCTAGTACGGGCGCAGTAGGTCACCCGGTACTTTTTTGCGA
>Ga0105241_10000050_pt1 | contig 95122 bp, 59 predicted proteins | sample KBSC64metaG_FD_80422 | JGI IMG/M metagenome (GOLD analysis project Ga0105241, IMG submission 80422) | Corn rhizosphere microbial communities from Kellogg Biological Station, Michigan, USA - KBS C6-4 metaG | ecosystem: Host-associated > Plants > Roots > Rhizosphere > Soil | place: Michigan, USA... | reverse complement strand
TTGCGATCCAACTTCCCGTTCGGCATCAATGGGATCGACGCCATGGGGACGAACACCGATGGCACCATGTAGTCGGGGAGCTCTTGGCGCAGCGTGTCACGTAACGGCTCGCTCCCCGCCGCCGCCAGGGCCGATCCTTCCCGCGGGACGTAGTACGCGACGAGCTCCATCGCCGCGTTCGCGTCGCCCGGGGCCCCGAGGCGCATCGCCAACACGGCGGCCTGCTCCACGTCGGGATGCGAGAGCACGAGCGCCTCGATCTCACCGAGCTCGATGCGGAAGCCACGCAATTTGACCTGCGTGTCGATGCGTCCGAGATATTCGAGGACGCCTCTTTCACCATCAGGCATCCAACGCGCTAGGTCGCCGGTCTTATAAAGACGCGCGCCAGGCGTTGTGCTGAACGGATCGACGATGAATCGTTCGGCGGTCAGTTCTGGGCGGCCATGATATCCCATTCCAACTTGGACGCCTGCCAAATAGAGCTCGCCGGCAACACCGATCGGCACAGGCTGGAGACGCTTGTCGAGCACATAGCACTGCGTGTTGGCGACTGGACGGCCGATCGGCACCGTGCGGCGCGGATCGGCAGGGACGCACGCCCAATACGTCACGTCGACCGCAGCTTCGGTCGGCCCATACAAATTATGAAGCCCAACAGCCGGGAAGCGCGCGAAGAACCGCTCCTGCAGCTCGTACGTCAATGCTTCGCCACTGCACATGACATCGCGAATCGCAAATTGCCGTGCGGCAAATGCCGGATCCACGTCGGCGACGGCGAGATACTCCAGGAACGCGCGCAGCATCGACGGAACGAAGTGCAACACCGTCACACCGCGCGTGATCATCACATCGGCGAGGTACGCGGGGTCGCGATGACCGCCCGGCTCCGCCATGACCAGCCGCGCGCCGGTCAACAAGGGCCAGAAGAGCTCCCACACCGACACGTCGAAGCTCACGGGCGTCTTCTGAACGACGACGTCGCTCTCGCCGAGTGCGTATTCGTCCTGCATCCACAGGAGGCGATTCACGATCCCGGCGTGCGCGTTCAGTGCGCCTTTGGGGCGTCCAGTCGACCCCGACGTATAGATCATGTACGCCGGATCGTTCGGCGTCGCCGCGGTCCACGCTGATGGGGCCGACGCCGCCTCCGCGGCGATGGCGGACCATTCGTGGTCCACGGCGATCACCGCCGCCTGATGCGCGGGGAGATCCGCGCGCAGCCGCTCCTGTGTCAGGAGGACGGCGACGCCGGAATCCGACAGCATGAACGAGAGACGATCGGCGGGATACTCAGGATCGAGTGGCACATAGGCGCCGCCCGCCTTGAGAATCGCGATCAACGCGACCATCAATTCGAGCGACCGCTCCATGCAGACGCCAACGAGTATCCCGTTTTGTACTCCACGTGCCCGAAGCACACGCGCCAACGTCGTTGCGCGCGCATCGAGCTCCGCGTACGTCAGCGTATCTCCGTTGCTCTCGACCGCGATCCGTTCGGGCGTCTTGGCAGCTTGGGCCGCGAGCAGCGAAACGAGCGTTGCGTCAGACGGATAGTGAACGTCGGTGGCGTTCCATCCACGCGTGACCAGCGCCAATTCATCGGCCGGCAATAGCGGCAGCGCAGACACTCGCGCCGAGACATCGGCGAGCGCTCCGCGCAACACGATGCCAAAGTGTTCCAGCATTCGATCGATCGTCGCGGCCGCGAAGAGGTCGGTCCGATATTCGAGCACCACGCGAAGGCCATCCGGGGTAAATCCGGTCGCCAAGGTGAGATCGAACTTCGAGATGCCGCGCTCCAGTGGAACCGGCGTGAGCGTCGCGTCGCCAAGCGACGGGAACTTCGCGTCGTCGCCGAGCATGGCGAACATGACGTCGAAGAGCGTGTCGGAACCCGAGGTGGCGCGAAGCTCGAGCCCGAGCGTTTCGAACGGAATGTCGGCGTGATCGGCGGCGCCAAGGCTGCTCGCGCGAACGCGGTCGAGGACTTCCACGAACGTCGGATCGCCCGCAAAGCTCGCTTTGAGCGGGAGCGTGTTGGAGAAATAGCCAACCAGCCCTTCGACTTCCGGACGGGCGCGCCCGGTAAGCACGCTTCCAACGACGATGTCTTCCTGCGCGGTGTATCGGTGTAGCAGCGACTGGAAGGCGGCGAGGAGCACCATGAACGGTGTCGTCCCTTGCGCGCGACTGACACGCATCACCGCTTCTGTAACGTCCGTGGGGAGCGTCGCGATGCGGCGTGCACCGTCGAACGTCGGGACAGCGGGACGTGGATAATCTGTTGGAAGCTCCAAACGCGCCGGGACACCAGCAAGCTGCTGGCGCCAATAGGCCAACAAGGACTCCGTCCTTTCCGGCGTCAGTTGCTCGCGCTGCCAGGCCGCAAAGTCACGGAATTGGATCGCGAGCTCTGGGAGCTCCGGGAGCGCGTCCTCAGCGCCATCACCGGCATACAACGCCGCGAGATCACGGAAGAAGATGTCCCGCGACGCACCGTCGGAGGCGATATGATGCGAAACGAGAAGCAGCGTTCCATCGTCCGGCGCGGCTTTGACGAACGTTGCGCGCAACAAGAGATCGCGCGACAAGTCGAACGGAACGGTTGCGGCGTCGCGCAACAGTTGCTCGATCTCCGCCTCGCGGCGATCGGGAGCAACGTTGGATCGATCGAGAATCGTCAATTCGACGGGACGCGGCTCGGTCACACGTTGCCATGGCTCGCCATCGGGCGCGTCGAACACGGTGCGCAACATTTCATGCCGCGCGACGATCGCGTTCAGCGCACCTTGCAGTCGTGCAACGTCGAGCGGCCCTTGCACGCGAACGGCGCGCGGGACGTTGTACGTCGACGTCCCGGGGACCGACTGCTCGATCCGCCACAGCAACTCCTGCGCGGAGGTCAATCGCACCGGCTCGCCGGCCGGACGACGTGAAATGCCGTCGCCCCCCGCACCGCGCTGGCGCGCGGCACGGAGCTGCTGTTCGCGCAGCTGCTGCTCGATGAACGCACGCTTCGCGGGCGAGAGCCCGCTTAGGCGTTCACGCAGCGCCGCGTCGATCGGCGTTTCCACGTCGGATGAAGCCACTACGATTCTCCGCGAGCCGATTGGTCGGACATCATGCGCTGGACGTCATCGTCCGACATGCCGTCCAACGACGCCAGCATGCTTTCGAGCTCCCGCGCCTTGACGGCCTCGACTTCCGCGTCGACCACCTTGGCCAGTTGCGCGATCGTCGGCGATTCGAAGAGCACGCGCAACGGCAATCGCACACTGAAGGCGCGGCTGATCTTCCCGAGCACTCGAATCGCCATGAGCGAATGACCACCCAACGCGAGGAAGTCGTCGTGCGCACCAACCCGCTCGCGCTTGAGCACTTCTTCCCAGATCGTCGCCAAGGAACGCTCGGTATCCGTCGACGGCGCCACGTATGCGTCTTTGGTATCCGCCGCGTCATCCGACGGGAGCGCCGCGCGGTCGATCTTGCCGTTCGCGGTCAACGGCATCGCGTCGAGCACGACGACCGTCGACGGAACCATGTACTCGGGCAACTTCGCCGCGACCCAGGCGCCGAGCTTCTCCGTCGTCGGACGATCGGCGTGCGCCACGGCGTACCCCGCGGTCTTCGCGACTACGTAAGCGACGAGGCGATGATCGCCACTCGGCGTCTCACGAATCACGACGACGTTCTGTTCAACGGCGGGGTGTTGGCCGAGCACGTGCTCGATCTCGCCGAGCTCGACACGGTAGCCACGAATCTTGACCTGTCCGTCCAAGCGTCCGAGGAACTCCACATCGCCCGTCGCCAAGACGCGGACGCGATCGCCCGTCCGGTATACACCCGCACCGATGTCCTGCGCGAATGGATCGGCGAGGAACCGTTCGGCGGTGAGCTCAGGACGATTGATGTACCCCTGTGCGACACCACGTCCGCCGATCCACAGCTCGCCCGGAACACCAATCGGGAGGAGCTTTCCGTACGTATCGACGACGTACGTCCGCGCGTTCGGGAGCGGACGTCCGACGGGGACCGTGCGCGAGCCAGCCTTCTGCGCCGCAGCCGCGCTCTCGCGCGTGATCTCGAACGAGGTGGCTCCCACTGTCGTCTCGGTCGGGCCGTAGTGATTGAGCATGCGGCACCGCCCGGCGGCGAGAACGTCGCTCGCGAGCTCCCATCCGCATGCTTCGCCACCGACGACGAGCCACTGCGCGGGGAGAACCGCGGACGCATCGAGTTTCCCCTGCCCACCCAAGAGCGCCTTCAAATGCCCTGGTGTGATCTTGAGCACATCGACGTGGTGCGACTTCATATACTCGCCGTATCGCACCGGATCCATGGCGACGTCGCCCGGGATCACGTGTAACGTTCCACCAGAGGCGAGCGCGGGATACAACGACGTATTTCCGAGATCGGCACCCAGCGTCGACACCGTCGCGAAGCTCCACGGGGTGCCGCTGGTTCCGGCAGTGGCGAGTTGTACGCCCAACCGCGACGCGATGGCGGTCACGTAATGCGCGATGTTCCCATGCGTAACGGCCACGCCTTTTGGCACACCCGTGGACCCGGACGTGAACAAAATGTACGCGACATCGCTCGCAGACACTTCCACATTGGGCGATGCATCCGGCCGCGCAGCAATCGCCGCGGCATCACGACGCACGTCGACGACGGTCGCGTCGAGCGCATCGAACCGTGAGCTTTGTGCACTCTCAGTCACGACGACACGGGCGCCACTATCAGCCAACTGTTGCTTTACACGTGCCGCGGGTAATTCGGCAGGGAGCGGCACATAGGCGCCCCCCGCTTTGAGCACCGCGAGGAGCGCAACGATCATGTCGGCCGATCGGTCCAGCGCGATTCCGACTGGAGTTCCCTTAGAAACACCCAGCGTTCCCAAGTGGTGCGCGAGACGATTCGCCTTCGCGTTCAGGTCGCCATACGACAGCTGATCCGCGCCAGCGACGACAGCCGTCGCATCGGGAGACCGCTCGACGGCGCGCTCGAAGAGCTGATGCACACGCACGTCCGGTACAGCAATCGTATCCCCACTCGTCAACGCCATCACACGACGGCGATCGCTCGGCGTCAACAGACGCAGTTCGGAAACGTGCTGTTGATCGTTCTCAATCGCCGATTCGAGCAACGTCCGCAGCTGACCGAGGATACGGTCGACCGTCTCAGGCTCGAAGAGATCGGTGCGATACCAAAGCGACAGCCGCAATCCGTCCGGCTGCTCGGAGACGAGCATCGTGAGATCGAATTTGGTCGCACCGTCTTCCATGGAAAGGGTCTCGACGGTGATCCCGTCCAATTCGAGCGCGGCCGGCACGGTGTCTTCCATGGTGAGTACGACCTGGAAGAGCGGTGCGTGCGTGAGCTGCTGTCCTTTCTGGAGCTCCAGTACGAGCTTCTCGAAGGGAACGTCTTGATGATCGTATGCACCAAGCGCCGTGTCGCGCACACGCTCGAGAAGCTCGGCGAACGACGGATCGCCGTCGAGATGCGTCCGCAGCACCAACGTGTTCGCGAAGTAGCCGATCAACCCTTCGGTCTCCGCCTGACCGCGCCCGGCGATCGGCGATCCGACGATGATGTCGTCTTGTCCCGTGTAGCGATGGAGCAACGTGACATAGGCGGCGAGCAACACCATATATGGTGTCACGCCATGCCGCTGCGCCAATTGCGCCATATCGGCCACGACTGTCTTGGGCAACGTCAGTACACGACGCGCCCCTTCGAAGGAAGAGACCGAAGGGCGCGGACGATCGGTCGGCAACGCCAACGTCGGCAGCGGTCCCGCGAGCTGTTCACGCCAATACGCCAACGGCTCGGCGAGCGCTTGCTCGTGCCGCGCTTCACGTTCCCACGCCGCGTAATCGGCGAACTGGATCGGCAACGGCTCGAGCGTAATCGTCTCACCGTTCCGGAACGCATTGTAGAACGCTCCGAGCTCGCGATACAACACACTCTTGGACCAACCATCAGAGACGATATGGTGCGAGTTGAGGCAGAGGATGTGATGATCGTCTGCGAGACGGAGCAACTTGGCGCGGAGCAGTAGATCCTGCGTGAGGTCGAACGGCGTCAACGCATGTGCGCCAACGAGCCGGTCTGCCTCGGCCGTCTGCGCTTCACCGCTCAAGTGCGAGAGATCGACCTGCTCCATCGGAACGGTGTCGATCGCCAGCACGCGTTGACGCGCTTCGCCTTCCGTGCCCGCGAACACGGTCCGCAACGCTTCGTGCCGAGTGATGATGGCGTCGAGCGCGCGTTGCAACGCGGTCACGTCGAGCGCGCCGCGCATCCGCAACGCACGCGGAACGTTCCACGCCGTGAGTCCGGGGGACGCACGATCCATGAGCCACAGGAGCTCCTGCGCGAACGAGAGCGGCGCGTCACCCGTCTGGGGGCGCCGCGGAATCTCGCCCGCCGTTCCGTGTGTGTTCGATGATCCGGGACTGGACATGCTCATGACCTATGCCTGTGGTTGTGCCGCTGTGTTCGCCGCAACCGCGTCGTCGACGACGGTTGCGAGCTGCTGGACCGTCGGGGCATCGAACAGCGTGCGCAACGGTAACCGAACGCCGAACTGGCGGCTCAGCTTCCCGAGAACGCGGATCGCGAGGAGTGAATGCCCGCCCAACGTAAAGAAGTTGTCGGCCACACTGACTCGCTCCTTCTTCAAGACCTCAGCCCAAATCGCGGCGAGCGCCGTCTCGGTTTCAGAGGATGGCGCCAGATGCGTCTCCGCCACGTCACTCGACGTCGCGACCGTCGCGGTCAGTGCACGGAGCGCGGCCCGATCGACTTTTCCATTCGCGTTGAGCGGAATGGTCTCGACCAAGGTGATGGTCCCCGGGATCATGAAGTCGGGGACGCGATCGGCGAGCCACGCCGCGAGCCGTTCAGGTGACGGACGCTCGGCGTGCGCCGCCGCGTACCCTGTCGTCCGCGCCACGACGAACGCCACGAGCTGCGTCTCACCATCGGCACCCGGCGCGCCGACGAGCGTGACACTCTGCGCTACACCAGGATGCTGCGAGAGCGCGTGTTCGATGTCGCCGAGCTCGACACGATAGCCGCGGACCTTGATTTGATCGTCGGTGCGCCCGAGGAACTCGATTGCTCCATTCGCCAGATAGCGAACGCGATCGCCGGTCCGATAGGCGCGAGCTTGTGTCCCGTCCACCGTGGTAATCGTGACGAACCGTTCCTGCGTCAATGCCGGCTGGCCGACATATCCCTGAGCAACCTGCGCTCCACTCAGATAGAGCTCACCAGCAACCGCGACAGGAACCGCTTGCCCATGCGCATCCAACACTTCGGCACGCATGTTGGACAGCGGAACGCCGATGGGCGCCGTCTGCGCACCATGCGCACGCGCTTCCGCCATCGACGCCCGCGTCACTTCGAACGTGCAAGCACCGACCGTCGTCTCGGTGGGACCATAGTGATTGAGAAGACGGCAGCGGCTCGCTGCGAGCACGCGCTCCGCGAGATCCCAACCGAGCGCCTCACCACCGACGACCAGCCACTGCGCTGGGAGGACGTCCGCGCCACGCTCGCCGCAGGCGCTCATCAACGCGCGGATGTGCGATGGCGTGATCTTGAGCACGTCGATCGGGTTCGCGACGACGTAATCGGCGAAGCGGAGTCCGTCGAGCGCCACGTCGGACGGAATGACGTGCAACGTTCCGCCGGAAACGAGCGCCGGGAACACCGCTGTATTTCCCAAATCCGCCGCCAACGTCGAGACGGTCGCGAAGCTCAGGGGCGCATCACCGATTCCCAACCGGCGCGTGATGGCCGATGTGTAGTTGGCGACGTTCCCATGCGTCACCGCGACGCCCTTCGGAACGCCCGTCGATCCAGAGGTGAACAAGACGTACGCGACGTGATCGGGCGACGTCGCGACAGCAAGATTGTCCGGCGACTCGTTCGCGAATGCATCACCATCGACCGTGACGACTTCGACACGTCCATCCGCGAAGTGCGTCGCGGCGATCGCGGTGCTGCTCACGACGATGGAGACATCAGCGTCGTTCATCTGGCGCGTGATGCGGGCGACAGGAACATCCGGAGGCAACGGAACGTACGCACCACCGGTTTTGAGAACGGCGAGGACCGCAACGATCATCTCCGCCGAACGTTCCAGCGAGACGCCGACGCGAGTTCCCTGCCCGACCCCTTGGCGCTGCAGATATCGCGCAAGACGATTCGCGCGCGCATTGAGCTGCGCATAGGTCAGACGCGTATCGCCGCAGACGAGCGCGGTCGCATCAGGCGTCCGCGCCGCGCCCGCTTCGAAGCGCGTATGCACGCTCCGTGTTTCATCAAATGCGACCGTCGTGGCGTTCCAGGTCGTACGCTCTTCACGTTCGGCAGCCGTCAACAGCGGGAGCACCGACAGCGGACGTTTGGGATCGGCGACGATCCCGTCGATCAACGTCCGCAGGTGACCGATCATGCGCTCCGCACTCTGCGGCTCGAACAGATCCGATCGATATTGGAAGAGTAAGCGGAGCCCTTGCGGCTGCTCCATCGCGAGCAGCAACAAGTCGAATTTCGCGGCACCGGCGTAGCTCGAATCGAGCTCGATCGACTCGACGCTGACGCCGTCGAGCTGAATCGGGGCCAACGGCGCATCTTCCATCGTGAGCACGCATTGAAAGAGCGGCGTGTGGCCGGTCTGGCGATCGCTCCGGAGCTCCATGACGAGCTTCTCGAGCGGGACTTCCTGATGCTCGATGGCGTCGAGCGCGTTCTTTCGAACGCGGCCCAACAATTCGACGAACGTCGGATCGCCCGACAGATCGTTGCGGTGCACGAGCGTATTCGCGAAATAGCCAACAACCCCTTCCGTCTCGGCGCGCGTCCGCCCAGCCACCGGCGATCCGATGACGATGTCGTCCTGGCCGCTGTAGCGATGCAACAGCGTGATGTACGCCGACAAGATCATCATGTACAACGTCGCGTCGTTTTCCTGCGCGACGCGCTTGAGCTGCGCGACCGTCGTGGACGGAACGACGAACGAGACTTGTCCCCCCTCGAAGCTCTGCACCGAGGGACGCGGGAAATCCGTTGGCAGCGACAACAGCTCCGGCGCACCGGCGAGCCGTTCACGCCAGTAGCCGATCAACCCGTCGAGGCGCTCACCGGACAACCATTTCCGTTGCCACTCCGCGAAGTCGCCAAAGGTGATCGGGAGCGCAGGGAGCGCTGCATCTTTTCCAGTCCGTGCGGCGTCGTACAACGCCGCCAGCTCGCGCAGCATGACCGTCGCCGACCAGCCGTCGAGCGCGACGTGATGCGACACCCAGAGCAAGATGCTCTCATCCTCGGCGACCACGATACGCGTCACACGGAATTGATGTTCCGTCGCGATGTCGAAGGAACGACGAGCGCGTTCGCCAATGGCGTGCTCCACCGCGCGGGCACGGTCCTGTGCAGGAATCGAGCGGAGATCGACGGTCTCGATCGTGACCGGAGCGGACGCATCGACGACTTGGCGCACGTCGCCACCATCCGCGGTGAACGTCGTCCGCAACGCGTCATGCCGAGCGACGAGGGCGTCGAGGGCTTTCTGCAATGCGACCGTGTCGAGCGTTCCACGCAGGCGGATCGCACGCGCGACGTTGTAGGCGTACATCCCGGGCGTCGAACGCTCCAAGTGCCAGAGCAATTCCTGTCCGAACGACGCCGGCGCAGCCCCTGTCCCCTCTCGGCGCGGAATGTTCGTCGCGCCTTTGGCGGCGGAGCGGGCGCGGAGCTGTTGCTCCAGCAGCGCGCGTTTCGCCGGGGACAGCCCTTCGATGCGCCGGCTGACGGACGTATCAGTGTCGGACGGTTGCGTCGAAGTTGGAGTCGAATCGTTGCTCATGGTGCTCATGACGTCTGGTTTCCGCTCGGGAGTGTCTCGAGGAGACGAAGTGCTTCTTCATCGGATAGATGCTCCAGTGCCGCGAGCATCTGTTCGACGTCCATCTCCGCGTGTGCGCTCGCCCGCTCGCGATCGATCGCCGCCGCGAGCGCGGTGACGGTGCGAGTCTCGAACAACAAGCGCAATGGCAACTGCAATTGGTACACGCCGCCCAACCGGAGCATGACACGCATCCCCAGGAGCGAGTGTCCCCCTTCTTCGAAGAAGTCGCTGTCGGCGCTAACGCGGTCACGTCCCAGAACGTCGATCCACGCCGCCGCCACTTCCCGCTCCGTCTCCGTGCTCGGCGCGACATACGGCCGCGCCTCCTCGTCCCGCGCCGGCTCCGGAAGCGCTCGGCGATCGAGCTTCCCGGTTACGCCGAGCGGGAACCGCTCGAGCGTCACGAACGTCGACGGGATCATATAGTCCGGGAGCGTCTCACCGAGCCACGCGCGGAGCGTCGCCGCGTCTGGTGGCGAGGCGAGCTCCTCCGGAACCACGTACCCAACCAACCGATCGTCCCCGCGTGCCGAGGTGCGGCGGACCACCGCACATTCACGCACGGCGGGGTGCTTGGTGAGCGCCGCCTCGATCTCTCCAAGTTCGACGCGGAAGCCACGGATCTTCACCTGGTCGTCGACGCGTCCGAGGAACTCGAGCAGCCCATCGGGACGCCACCGGGCGAGGTCGCCCGTGCGGTACATCAAGGCATTCGGCACGTTTCTGAACCGATCGGCGACGAATCGTTCCGCGCTCAGTTCGGCGCGGTTGAGATAGCCGAGCCCGACACCGCGTCCGCCGATGTAGAGTTCCCCTGGCACTCCGATGGGAGCGTGTTGCCCGCCGACCGCTGAGAGAATGTGAATCTGCGCGTTCGAGATGGGCGCACCGATCGGCACGACGCCGGCGGCGAAATTCTTCGGTACCTCGTACGCTGTGGCGTACACCGCGGCTTCCGTGGGGCCGTACAGATTGTGCATCTCGACGTGCGGCAACAGCGCGCGGACGCGGGACGCCAGGTCACCCGGGAGTGCTTCGCCGCCCATGATGAGAAGGCGAACGCGCTCGAACGCGATCGCGAAGCCCGGCGTCTCGATCAACGCCGCGAGCAACGATGGCACGAACTGCACGACCGTCACTTTTTGCGCGGCAATCGTTCCGAGCAAGTACAACGGATCGCGGTGACCATCAGGACGCGCAACGACCAATCTCGCGCCGGCGACGAGCGGGAGATACAGCTCCCACACCGACGCGTCGAAGCTGACCGGCGCTTTGAGCAGGACGGCATCGGTTGCATCGAGCCGATACGTCGCCTGCATCCATTGCAGATAGTTGACGACTGCACGGTGCGGAAGGACCGCACCCTTCGGGACACCCGTCGATCCGGACGTATAGATGACGTACGCCACCGACTCCGGCGACACTTCTACATCCGGCGCGGTCGTCGGACGCGCGCCGATTGCGGCTGCGTCTTGATCGACACGGACGATGTCGCCCTTGAAGGTCGGCAGCAGCGGCACCAGACGATCGTGCGCAACCAGGACACGTACCGCGCTATCGCTCAGCATCAGCGCGAGGCGATCGGCAGGGTAGCCTGGATCGAGCGGAACGTACGCCGCTCCCGCCTTCATGACGCCGATCAGGGCGACCATCAGATCGAGCGACCGCTCCACGCACAATCCGACCAATTCGCCGGGCTTCACGCCCAACGCGATCAGATGATGCGCGAGCTGATTGGCTTTGGCGTCGAGTTCGCGATAGGTGAGCCGCTCGTTCTCGTACACGACCGCCGCGGCGTCTGGCGTCGACGCGGCTTGCTTGGCGATCAGCGTATGGATGCACTCGTTTGTCGGGAATGCAACCTCGGTCGCGTTCCAGCGCGCGATCGTTTCGACTTCTTCGCCCGTCAATAGTGGGATGGACGAAACCGGACGATCCGGCGCTTGTAACGCTTCGCGCAAGAAGGTCTCGACATGTCCGAGAAACCGATCGATGGTCGCCGCTTCGAACAGATCGGTGCGGAACTCGACGGACGCATGCAGACCATTGTGCTCTTCGGTCGCCGTCAGCCACAGATCGTACTTGGACGAGCCGTTGTCCGCATCCACCCGCGTGACAGTCGCGCCGTCCAGCGACAACTCCGCCGGATCGGTATTCTGCAGCGCGAACATGACTTGGAAGAGCGGCGCGTGGCTCGGTTGGGCACCAGGTTGAAGCTCACGGAGGATCGCTTCGAACGGAACGTCTTGGTGATCGAACGCGCCCAAGCATGTCTCGCGCACGCGATCGATCAACTGCGCGAAGGTCGGATCGCCCGCGACGTCGGTGCGGAGCGGCAGCATGTTGGCGAAGTACCCAACGAGACGATCTGCACCACTGTGCGAGCGCCCGCCAACCGGCGTTCCGACGACGAAGTCATCCTGGCCGCTGTACCGGCTCAATACCGATTGAAACGCCGCGAACAGCGTCATGAACAGCGTTGCACCGCGCTGTTGACCGAATCGCTTGGCGTCGTGCAACAATGATGGAGACCACATCGCCGTGCGTACCGCACCGTCGAACGTGCGGGCGGGCGGGCGTGGGAAGTCCGTCGGGAGCGCCAACACGTCGGCGGCGCCGTGGAGCCGCGTGCGCCAATACGCCATCACGTCTTGCAACGCATCGCCCGCCACTCGGTCGCGCTGCCACGCCGCAAAATCGGTGTACGTGAACTGTGCGTCGCCAAGCGAGACCGGAGCTCCCGGTTGCTTCCGCTCCGCCGCGTACAACGTGGCCAGGTCGCCAAGGAGCGTGCTGCGAGACCAGCCGTCGGAGGCAATATGATGATGCGTAAGGACGATCATCCATTCATCGTTTGCCAACTGCAGCACCAATGCGCGAAGCAATGGTGGGCGCGTCAAATCGAACGGACGCCGGATCTCGTCGAGGATCGTTTGGCGTGCGTGCACCTGGCGCACCGATGGATCAACCTGACGTAGGTCGATGACCGGAACCGCGACAGCAATTCCCTCGACAACGTGTTGGCGAGCACCGTCGGCGGTTGCGCCGAAGGTCAAACGCAGCGCCGGGTGGCGCGCGATCAACCGATCCAAGGCGCGCTGGAACGCGTCGACGTCGAACGTACCGCGAACGTGGAAGACTTCGGGAAGATTGTATGCCGGAAGACCAGGCTGCATCTGATCCAACATCCAGAGCAGCTCTTGCGCAAACGACAGTGGTCCTTCGGTGCTCCCCTGCACGGTCGGGCCACTCGCTCTCCGCGCCGTCGCGTCATTGGGACGTGCCACGTCGACGGCAGCCGCGAAACGCTCGACGGTTGACGCATCAAAGAGCGTACGAAGCGGAAGCGTAATACCGTGCTGTTCATGGAGGCGCGCCAACACGCGCGTTCCGAGCAGCGAATTTCCGCCGATCTCGAAGAAGTTGTCGTCGCGACCGACGCGGGCGAGTCCGAGCAGCTCACGCCACACATCGGCAATCATGACTTCTGTCGTGGTGACGGGCGTCGTGTATGGCCGATCTTCGTTGACGCTGAAGTCGGGTTCGGGGAGCGCACGTTGGTCGAGCTTTCCGTTCGCCGTCATCGGCAACGCATCGATCGTCACGAATGCGGCGGGGACCATGTACTGCGGGAGTCTGGCGCGCAACGCATCGCGCAACACATCGCGCAACGCGTTGGCGTCGATCGTGCTCTCTGTGGGGACGACGTACGCAACGAGCTGCGCCTGCTGCGCATCACCACGACGTACCACCGCGCACTGCCGCACCGATGGCTGCGCCGCCAATACGGTCTCGATCTCGCCGAGCTCGATGCGGAACCCACGCACCTTGACTTGGCCGTCGGCACGTCCGAGGAATTCCAACACACCGTCGTGCCGCCAACGCGCAAGATCGCCGGTGCGATAGAGACGCGGGTGTGTTCCCTTTGTAAACGGATCGTCGACGAACTTCGCGGCGGTCAGATCAGGGCGATTGAGATATCCCTGCGCGACTTGAATCCCGCCCAAGCACAATTCGCCGGCGACGCCGATCGGCAACGGTTGTAACCGCTCGTCGAGTACGTAAACACGAACGTTCTCCATCGGACGTCCAATGGGGAGTCCGCCCGTCGCTCCATTGTGCGGCGCCAACCACGTCGTCGTCATGATCGCGGCTTCGGTCGGGCCGTACACATTATACAGCTTGACGTTCGGCGCGCTCGCATACACTCGGCGCGCCAACTCCGCCGTCAACATCTCACCACCACAGATGATGAAGCGGAGCGCGGCGAACCCGTCCGCGAACTCGGCCAGCTCCGCGGAGGCAGCGAGCACCGACGGCACGAAGATCGTCGCGGTGACACGCTCGCGATGCATCGTTCGTAACACCGCCGCCAAGTCCTGGTGCATCTTCGGCGGCATGAGCACCAAGCGCGCGCCGCTCGTCAACGCCAGATAAATCTCCAATCCCGACGGATCGAAGCTGATCGGCGTCTTCTGCATGACTACGTCGCCGGCACCCAAATGCATCGACTCACGCGTCCACCGAATGACCTGGCCGAGCGCGGAATGCGGGAGCATCACGCCTTTGGGCTGCCCTGTCGAGCCCGACGTATACAGAATGTACGCGAGGTGTTCTGGCGACGTGACCGAAGGAAGCGCCGATGTCTCGCGGTCCGCAAAGATACGCGTCCCGGGGTCGTCGAGAGATATCACGGCGACATCACCGGCGGGCACGACGGCACGCAACGATTCGACCGTGACAATGACCTTGGGTGCCGCATCCTGCACGACGAACGCGAGGCGATCGGCGGGATGATCGGGATCGAGCGGGACATAGGCACCACCCGCTTTGAGGATCCCGAGCATGGCGATCACGAGCTCATGCGACCGTTCCAGGCACAACCCAACCGGAATGTTCGGTCCAACGCCACGTGCGCGAAGCTCCCACGCCAACTGATTGGCCTTCGCTTCGAGCGCGCCGTAGGTGAGATCGTCTCCTTCGATCGTAAGAGCAACGTCGTTCGGTGCCTCAGCGGCGCGCGCGGAGAACTGTTCGTGAACGAGCTCCGGCGCACGTTCCGTGTGCTCCGTCGCGTTCCAATCATATAGTACTTGCTCACGCTCACGCTCGGTGAGCAGCGCAAGCTCGGCGATCGGCGCGTTGGGAGTCAAGACAATGCTCTGCGCCAATGTCTCCAGATGTCCCGCGATGGCGCGAGCTGACGACAAATGGAGCGCATCGCTGTCGAACGCAAGCGAGGCCGTTTGCGCCAACGCGTCGAGCACGAGCGTGAGTGCGCTGGCGTTCGGTGATTGGCGCCCATCGGCGCCCAAAATGTCGACCCCGACCGGCGTCCCACGCATCCAGTGACGCAACTCATCGCGACGGAGCTCTGGAACGCGTGAAAGGAGATCCCGCGTCCAGGTCCCGCGCTTGGTCATCGCGTCCAACCGATGCGCGACATCATCCACAATCGCGCCGAATGGGGACGACAACACCGGAGCCACTTGGAGCGGACGCTGTGTCGCGAACAGCGCGCTCGCGATCCCCGTCGGATCGACGTTCGTTCCCGCGCGATCGGCGGTGGTGACGCCCACGTCGAAGGGCTCACCGTCGCCGACCCGGGCGAGATACGTCGTGAACAACGCGAGCATCGACGTCGTCCAGTCGTGCGACGTGGCGCGGGCGAACTCCGCCGGAATCGCCAGTGGAATGGACGTACGCTCGTGACCATGCGTGACGTCGCGCGGCGCACCGTCGCCGATCGTGATTCCCGGCACCGGTGCGGGGCGCACGTCAGCGAGGCGCGTGCGCCAGAATGATTCTGTGCGGGCAGCGCGTCCATCGAGCGCACCATAGCCATCCGACGGAGCCTGCACCGACGCGCCGACGGTGATGACGCCCGTTTGGATCAATGCGCCGAGCGAGACGGCTTCGCCATCGAGCGTTGCCAACGTTGGAATCGCGACGAGACGATCCGCGGCGGCGACCACGAGCTCGTCGGCGGTCGCGCGGACGACCGTGCCAGGGGCGACAGCCGACGGCTCGTCCAGCAGACGAACGTGCGGCGCGACGAATGGCGTCGTCCCCAGCATGATTTTTGGCGTCGCGACTGGATTCCGCAGCGGTCCAAAATCGAGCGCGCGGACGAACGCGCTGACACGATCGGCCGATTGCGTCCAATCGATGATCGACGCATTGGGCGGACGATGGTGCGTGGCGAAGTACGACCGATGCGTGAGATCCTGGTCGCACGGGACGTTCGTCCCCTGCTCCAGCTCGCCGATCAGCTCTTCGAACGCGACGATCGCCGCTTCGTAACACTTCGTATTGAGCGACAGCGCCGTATCCGTCGGCGCAATCGGTACGGCTCGACGCTTGAGGATCCGCCCCGCGTCGACGCGCTCCGCGATCTCGTGCCACGAGATCGCGTGCTCTGTCTCCCCGTGCATCAACGCCCACGTCGTCGCATTGACGCCAGCGTAGCGCGGCAACGGCGAGTCGTGGTAGTTGATGGCGCCGAGTCGCGGAATGGCGAGCACGTCGGACTTCAGCACCGTGGGATTCACGATGCTGAAGAGATAGTCGACCTCTCGACCGGCGAGTAACGACGCGAGCGCCGCGACGTCCCCAGCTAAGGGGACGTCGCGTTGATGAGACCACCGAGCCGCGTCTCGCCGCGGAGCGGCGAGCGCGATGATGTCATGACCTCGTGAGAGCAGGCGCTCCGCGCATTGCAGCGGGAGCGTCCCCTCTCCGATGATGGCGCAACGAAACCGGCGCGAGGGGTCGTCCCGGCCGGGCAGCGCTGGCTGCCCCGCAAACAGGATCCCCGTCATCAAGAATTACGCGGGCAACTGGTCCGCGTTGATCATCTGCCCCATGGCGACGACGATCTGACGTGGGCCCTCGAATGTATCGCGGGCGTGCATGACCGACATGTTGTCGCACATGATCATGTCACCCTTCTGCCATTGGAAGCGGACGCAGACCTTCTCGTACACTTCGCCGATGTGCTGCATCACTTCGTCGGGGATCGGCGTGCCGTCGCCATAGTACACGTTGCGCGGCAGGTCGTCCTCGTCGAAGAGCGCGCGGAGCCCTTCGCGAGTCTCCTCGTCGACGCAGTAGATGTGGTGAATCTGGACCTGATTGAAGAAGAGATCTTCGAGCGTCTTCGGGTGCTTGACGATTCCTTTCGAGCGGTTGATGATCCGCAATCCACCGTCCTTCTTCCATTCGAATTCGCTCCCCGCGTCGCGGCAGAGCTGTTCGACTTTCGTCTTGTCCGTCGTGTGGAAGAAGTCTTCCCACGTCGGATCGACGCCCTTGGAGAAGTTGCGGACGTACATGAGGCCCTTGGTCCGGAACGCCTCGACGACGGCCGGATCGAGATGTTTCAGCACTTCACGCGTGTCGAAGACCGGCGTGGCGCCGCCCACGGGGGCTGGCGTGACGCAATGGAAGCTGATCTTCCGGGGCCAGCTCGGGAGATGCGAGCTTTCGCAGTGGAAGAGAATCATTTGGTCGTTCGGATACGGCGTCGACTCATAGATCTTCTCACCGGCCGCGTTGCGCGGCAGATCGCCGTAATCGCCGAAGAGCTCGCCGTAGACCGCCTTGGCCGCGCGCTCGAAGTCGGCGGGTGACGGGAGGTTGAAGTTCCGGAACAGCACGGCGCCGTGATGGAGGAGCTGCTCCTCGACCCACTCACGGTTCGTCGCGCACCAATCGGCCAGCACGACGTCAGGCGACGTCGGCTCGACGACGAGTGGCAGTGGCTGATCGGGTGCCAGTGTATACGCACGGACGGAGGCAGGCATCTGCGCGGTCCCTGCCGCGGCCGAGCTGCTGTTCGTTGCAATCGATGTCATCCCCAATACCTCATCCCTAATGAAGTCATCCAAGAAGTTGCCCGCGAAAACACACGCAGGAGCCCATACACCATCGGCGGCTGGCACGTGAAGACTTCTTCATTGAAGAAAGAATCCTCACCGCCGGCCGCTGCGCACCGTAAGTATCGACCGACCCGGACAGAACGCAAGCGCGTCTGTCTGGCTAGTCGATGGTCCGGAGCCATGCTATGAAATATGCGCGAATTTTCCGTCGCCGACGTCCACGGGGGCCGAACCGGACTGGCACGATTCAGTCACGGTTTCACCCAGTAAAAACGCTTGTTTGCGACCACCTACAAAGTGGTATCGGTCTGACGGACGCGCAAGATAACAAATAGATGACAGTCCGTCAGCTGAACGCCGCATTTGAAGACTCGTTTGACTCGTTTCGGCATCTAGCCGATACCTCAGGCGGCTGCCCTCCCCACGCTCCCCCGCAAGCGGTCTCTTTGCTTCGCTCTAGGCAGCCCCTATTTTCCGACCGACATGACTGCAGCCTCCGCTCCATCTGCTTCTATGGACGACACCCGCCTCCCAGAATTGAATCGACGCACGATCCTGGGCGATTTACGGGTCATTGTGTCCGATTTTATTAATAGCAAGGATCTTCTCGTCCAGCTGACGCTGCGGGACATCCGAGTCCGGTACAAGCAGGCGGCGCTCGGGTTCGCCTGGGCGCTCCTCCTGCCGGTCACAATTGTGCTCGCAGGTCTGGCGGTCCGAATCGCCATCGCCGTAGCATCGGGACGGGAGATGAACGGACACCAGCTTGCCGGGATGGCCGTGAAATCGGTCCCCTGGGCGTTCTTCGTGGGGTGCATCGGGGCCGGGACCTCGAGTCTCACCGGAAACATCACCCTGGTGACGAAGGTGTACTTCCCGCGGGAAGTGCTCCCGGTGGCGGCGTGCTTCGCCCAGAGCTTCGATTCCTTGATCGGGTTGTGCGCGGTGTCGGTCCTCCTGATCCCCATGGGCGTGACACTGGCGCCGACGACCGCGTGGATCTTCTTGCTCCTTCCACTCCTCTGGGTGTACACGCTCGGGACGGTGATTCTGCTCAGCTGTGCGAATCTCTTCTTCCGCGACGTGAAATACCTGGTGCAGGTCTTCCTCTCGTTCGGGATCTTCTTCACGCCGGTGCTCGTCGACGCGGCCATGTTCGGCGCCAAAGGGGCTCCGATTCTGATGCTCAATCCGATCTCGCCGATTCTCGAAGGGCTTCGGTTGAGCGTCGTGGAGCATCACAACCTGCTGGAGCCGATGCTCGCGCCGAAAGGATTCGTGGTCTGGCATCCATGGTATCTGGCGTATTCGGCCGTCTGGGCGGTCGGCTTGTTGTTGATCGCGTCCGTCATTTTCCATCGCGCGGAACGGCGCTTCGCTCTCTTCGTTTAACCTGATGCGCCTTTTTTCACGTAGGTTCGAATCATGACTAGCGCGCGCGCGGCGTTCGACCGCGTTTGGATGAAGTTTCATCGTGGCGAGACGCACGACAGTCTCCGCGACCTCATCCCAGCGGTCGCCAAGAAGCTGGTCGGCAAAGGGCCCGATCCTCGGCAGTTGGACGGGGGTGACTTCTGGGCGGTGCGCGATCTGTCGTTCGAAGTGCTTCCCGGACAGGTGCTGGGAATCATCGGCGCCTATGGATCGGGAAAATCGACGTCGCTCCGCATCCTCACCAAGATCCTCGAGCCGACGCGGGGACGTGTCGACATCACGGGACGAGTCGGCGCGCTCATCGAAGTGTCCGCGGGATTTCACGGCGATCTGACGGGACGTGAGAACGTCTTTCTCCAAGGGGCGATCATGGGGATGCGCTCCAAGGACATCGCCCGCAAATTCGATGAGATCGTCGAGTTCTCGGGGATCAGCGCGTTCATCGATACGCCGGTCAAACGGTACTCGAGTGGGATGAATGCGCGGCTCGGCTTTTCGATCGCCGCGCACCTCGACCCCGACGTGCTCGTCATCGACGAAGTGTTGGCGGTGGGCGATTTCCTGTTCCAGGAGCGCGCGTTCGGGCGCATCAGCCATCTCGCCAAAACCGGGATTCCGGTCGTGATCGTCTCCCATCAATTGGACCGGATCGCCGAATTGTGCACGGACGCGATTCTGTTGGAGAAAGGGAACGTCGCGTTTCGCGGGACTCCCGCGGATGCCATCAGCGCGTACATCCAGCCACGAACAGCGACCACCGCACCGATCGAGGTCGAGGATGGAACGCCGATTCGGCTCTCGACCGTACAACTGCTCGACGAGGAGAAGGTCATCTCGGGCGAGTGGTACACGGTGCGGATCGAAGGGACGGTGCTGCACGCGCTGCCGGAATCACTCGAGCCGGTCTTGATTCGCGTGCGGTCACTGTTGACCGGGCGTATTCTCTTCGCCAGCGGGAGTCAACGGATGGACGTGACATTCCCCAAAAATGGGACGTTCCGCATCGATCTCAAAATGCAGGCGAACGTTCCGGCGGGGAGCTACATGATCGAAGTGTGCGCGTACGATTCGGTGGCGCAGAAAGAGATCACGCGCGCACCGTCGGTCATGATTCGGGTGAGCGATCCAAATGCGTTCTTGGGGACGGTGCAGTTCAATCCCCGGATGGAAATTCAGGCGCTGTAGAGCGTCACATCACACACCGTTGGCACCGCCGATCATTTTTCGGCGGCCAACGGTCCGAACAAAAACTCCAACGCGGCGGGAAAGCGGCGTCCCCAGGACGCTTCGCTGTGATTGGCGCATTCGGCGACCACGACGCGAATGTTGCTCGTGTCGACACCGCCTTGGTGAATCACTTCGGCGAGATGGCGCGCATCGTCGACCATGCGATTCTTGCCGGTGTCGGGCGGACATCCTTTGCGGTTCCCTTCGTTCGTCCCGACACCGATCGAGACGCGATGCGGCCATGGTGACACGGCGATACCGTCTTTGAAAATGTGACCGTAGTCGACGTACAGCGTGGCGCTCTCGACGAGCAGCATCCCGAAATGCCCGGGACGCTTTTCCGCCGCATAGACGCTGACCAATCCGCCGAGTGATGAACCGCCAAGGCCGGTGAATTCGGGGCCGGTGCGCGTGCGATAATGCGAATTGATGAACGGCATCACTTCGTCGACGACGAATTGTGGGAAGAGCATGCCACGGGGCTCCGCGGCGAGCTTGCGATCGACCCAGTGGGGATAGGGGAGATATTCGGAGACGCGTTGTTTGCCGCCGTTATCCATCCCGACCACGATCATCGGTGGAATTTTTCCCTGCGAGACCAACGCCGAGACGGTTTCGTCGACGCCCCATTCGACCGTGGAGCTCGACGTGCGTGAGTCGAACAAGTTTTGACCGTCGGCGAGATACAAGACCGGGTAGCGACGGTGCAAATTGGCGGGATCGTCGTACCCGGGGGGGAGAAGCACTCGCAGTTTGCGAGTGTTGCCGAAGACGGCGCTGTTGAAGTCGTGCATCACCAACTGGCCAACGACGGATGCATGCAGGCGCGTCGGGTCGATGACCGGGTGGCGCTCCTGTCGCACCGAGAGGAGGCGTTGTGCTTTCGTATAGGTGACGGCGCCGAGAATGGCGACGACGAAGAGCACGAACATCGTCCACCGAGAGATACGCCATCGGGAGATGTACCCGCGCGCGCCGTCTCCCCGTTCGACCAGTCCTATCGGATCACGAACCAATCTTCGTCCCCATCCACGCGATGGCCTCACCTTCATGGGCTGTCCAGAAGGATATCGTATGGCCGCCAGAAGGCGTCGCATAGGTGTGCGGAACGCCGAGTTGCGTCAATTGTGCGTGAAAGATCTGGTTGTCGGTGAGCGTTTGGCTGTCCGTTGCGCCGGCAACGAGCCAGAGCGCGGGAATCGCGCCGCCAGCGTTGTGCGCGGCGGTCACGATCGAATAGGGATCGTAGAGACGCCAATTGGTGATGCTCGTACCGTACTGGTTCAAGATGAGCGACCAATATGTCGTGTCTTGGTGTGAGAGCTGCGACACGGCAGTCGCCTGCGTCGCGCCGGGGTAGCTGCCAAGATGCAGGAGCGAGAGCCACGCCCCCGACAAGCTCGCGGCGGCGGAGAAGACGTTCGGGTACGCTGTCGAGAGATAGACCGCCCCATATCCGCCCATGCTGTTGCCGACGATCCCGCGGTGGCTTGCACTGGCTTGCGTGCGATAATTTGCGTCGATGTGTGCGACGAGATCCGTCACGACGTAGTCGCCGTAGCGCATTTGTTTGACGCAATAATCACTCGCCGGCTTTTGCTCCGCGTTCGCGAGGCACGCCGAGTAATCGTAGCTCGTCGTCCAGTTGTGGTAGTAGGCGTTGTCGCCGTCGACGAGGACGCCGATCATTTCCGGCGAGCCGGCTTTGATGAGCGAATCGAGGACATTGTTGACGTGCATGTCATCGATCCAGCTCCGTTGCGTCCCCGTGGTGCCGTGTAGGAAATAGACGACGGGATAATGCTTCGTCGAATCGGTGCGATAGGTGGGCGGGAGATAGATGACGTAGTGTTTGGAAACCCCGAGCGCCGCCGAATTGAACGAGCTCGTGAGGACCTGCCCCTGCCCTGGTCCCGGGTTGTTGAGAGGGTCAGTCACGGAATCGCCGCCGCACGCCGTGAAGACGTAGGCAGACGCCGCAATCCCTCCGAGGAGGACCGCACGCCGAAAACCGGTTCGCATAGGGTGAATCATGTGGGGAAGTCCCTCCAAAGGGAAGCAAAGATTCATTCATTCGAACAACTGTTCCGATCACCCGTAGTCAGGCGACCTCAGGACGAGGTGGCAATAGATTTAACCGGAGGTCTCCCCCTTTGCCGCTCTCGCATGTATCCCTGCGCCTTCACTTACGACACATTGCTCGCGTACTCCGACGGCGAGCAGGCCCGCTGGCACGACTGGTTCAGTTTACACCCGGGTGCACTGGACGTGCCATTCGCGGAGGAACGTCTGTCCACGGTGCGCGGGATGCTCATCCATATTTTCGGCGTCGAGCTGCGATACGCTGAGCGGTTGACGGGGCGGTCAGTGTCGTCGTACGACGACATCTACGATTTCGCCGGGACGACCATCGAGGGGATCTTCGCGCTCGGCGAGCGGGCCCGAGCGCTGTTGCGTAGTTACTTGGAGGACGCGACGGCGGAGGATATGCACACCGTGCTCACGTTTCAAACGTTGACCGCCGGCACGGTGAGCGCCACGAAGCACAAGATCGCGTCGAACATCTTTCTGCACGAGCTGCGACATTGGGGACAGCTTGCGACGGTGCTCCGGCAAGCCGGATTCACCGATCAGTGGGGGCACGATTTCCTGTTGAGCGCGGTGGAGATGGGCGAGTGAGACTCGCCAACGGGGAAATCGTGACGTTCCGTGGTCAAAACAGCTGTCAAGAGGGTGGCGCAGCACGCCCCATGTGTGCGATCTTACGACCCCCCTTATGAAACGTAACGCCGCGCTCGATTATCACAGTAGTGGACGACCAGGAAAGATCGCGGTCGTCCCGACGAAGCCGCTCAACAATCAGCGGGATTTAGCGCTCGCGTACTCGCCCGGAGTCGCAGAGCCGTGTCTCGAGATCCAGCGCAATCCCGAAGAAGCCTGGAAGTACACCGCGCGAAGTAATCTGGTCGCGGTCGTGACGAATGGCACCGCGGTCCTCGGGCTCGGGAACATCGGCGCCCTGGCGGGAAAGCCGGTGATGGAGGGGAAAGGGAATCTCTTCAAGCAGTTCGCCGACATCGACGTCTTCGACCTCGAAGTCGGATCAGAGAATCCGGACGACGTGATCCGGTTCTGCCAGCTGCTCGAGCCGACGGTCGGCGGCATCAACTTGGAAGACATTCGCGCTCCTGATTGTTTCTACATCGAGGAGCAGCTGCGGAAGACGATGAAGATCCCGGTCTTCCATGACGATCAGCACGGAACCGCGATCATCTCCGGTGCAGCGCTCCTCAACGCGCTCGAAATCGTCGACAAAGACATCGCCAGCATTCGTGTGGTCTTCTCCGGCGCCGGCGCGGCGGCGATTTCGACCGCCGAGCATTATGTGCGGCTTGGGGTGAAGCGCGAGCACATCATCATGTGCGACCGGAAAGGGGTCATCTACACCGGCCGCGCGGAAGAGATGGATCCGTACAAAGCGCGGTTCGCGAACGACACGACCGCGCGGACGATCGCCGACGCGTTGGATGGCGCGGACGTCTTCGTCGGCTTGTCGGTCGCCGGTGCGGTGACGGGTGAGATGGTGGCAAAGATGGCGAAGCAGCCACTGGTCTTCGCGTTGGCGAATCCGGTACCGGAAATTCTGCCGAGTGAAGTTCGGAAGGTGCGCGACGACGCGATCATCGCGACGGGGCGCAGCGACTATCCGAACCAGGTCAACAACGTCCTCGGCTTCCCGTTCATTTTTAGAGGTGCGCTCGACGCGCGCGCGCGTGAAGTGAACGAAGTCATGAAGATGGCGGCGACGCGCGCGCTGGCGCATCTGGCGAAGGAAGACGTTCCGGAGAGCGTGTCGCGGCTGTACGGGCTGCGCGAAGTCAAGTTCGGTCCGGACTATCTGATTCCCTTCCCGTTCGACCCGCGGGTGTTGCTGTGGGTCGCGCCGGCGGTCGCGTGGGCGGCGGTCGCGAGTGGCGCGACGAACGAGTTCATCGACCTCGATCATTATCGTGACGAGCTCGAAGCGCGACTGGGACGTGCGCGCGGCGTGGTGCGCGGCATCATCAACCGGGCGCAACGGGATCCGAAGCGCGTCGTGTTCACCGAAGGGTACGAACCCAAGATTCTCCGCGCGGCGCAGCAGCTCGTCGACGAAGGGATTTGCGAGCCGATTCTCATCGGGAATCCCGCGGATCTCCAGGACATCGCCAAACGGCATACGATCTCGTTGCGTGACATTCAGATCGAAGATCCAGGGAAGTCACCCAATCGGGACAAGTACGCCGAATATTTATGGAAGCGGCGCCAGCGGAAAGGGTTGAGCCTGGGTGAGGCGCACCACCGGCTGTACAACGCCAACTATTTCGGAATGTGCATGGTTGCCTGTGGCGACGCCGACGCGTTGCTGGCCGGTGTCAACATGCACTATCCGGAGACGATCCGTCCCGCGCTCGAAGTCATCGGCCCGCACGCCAATCCCGGATTGGTGAGCGGCATGTACATGCTCGTGTTCGAGAAGCAGGTGATCTTCTGCGCCGATACGACCGTGAACATCGATCCGACGTCGGAGCAACTCGCGCAGATCGCGCTGTCGACGAGCCGGGTGGTGCGGACGTTCGGGATCGAGCCGAGGGTGGCGATGTTGTCGTTCTCGAACTTCGGGTCGGTGCGTCACCCCAAGGCACAGAAGGTGGCCGATGCGGTGCGCATCCTGCGTGAGCGTGCACCGGCATTGATCGTCGATGGCGAAATGCAGGCGGATACGGCCGTCGACGAACACATTTTGACCAAGATTTATCCGTTCAGCACGCTGAAGTCGCCGGCGAACGTGCTGATCTTTCCGGATCTGAGCGCCGGCAACATCGCGTACAAGCTTCTCAATAATTTGGGAGGTGGGAGCGCGATTGGCCCGATACTCGTGGGGATGGGTCGTCCCGTTCACGTCCTCGAGCAAGGGGCAGAAGTACAAGACATCGTGAACATGGCCGCCGTGGCCGTCTTGGATGCGCAGGAGCGCGGCAAACGCGCACAAACAGAGCTGTCGCTCGCCGGCCGTACAAGTCAACTTTAACCGTTCCAGAGGAACGTCATGTCCGTCCGTTCTTTAGCTGCACAAGGGCTCACCCCCACCGGGACCGTCCATTACAATTTGCTGGCGCCAGAGCTGTTCGGGGCTGCCGCGCGGCGTGGCGAGGGTGAGTTTGCCGATATGGGACCGTTCGTGGCTGTGACGACGCCACACACCGGCCGCTCTCCGAATGACAAATTCGTCGTGCGCGACACGTCGTGCGAGCAGGATGTCGATTGGGGGAAGGTGAACCAACCGATCGACGAAGCGAAATTCGACGTGCTCCTTGCGGACGTCCAACAATATTTGGGCGCGCAGCCGGAGCTGTTCGTCGAAGATCTGTTTTGCGGCGCGGACCCGGCGTATCGCCTGTCGGTCCGGTACGTGTCGCCGAATGCGTGGCATATGGCGTTCGTGCGGAACATGTTCATCCGCCCCGACGATGCAGCGCTCGGCGGCTTCTCGCCGAATTTCACGGTGCTCCACGCCCCGGAAATGCAAGCGGACCCGGCTCGGCACGGCACGCGGACGGGGACGTTCATCGTGCTCAATCTCGCCAAGCGGATGATCCTGATCGGCGGGACGCGGTATGCGGGTGAGCTGAAGAAGTCGATGTTCACGGTGATGAACTACATACTCCCCAAACAGGGTGTATTGTCCATGCACTGCTCCGCCAACATCGGGACGCAGGGTGACACGGCGCTCTTCTTCGGATTGTCAGGGACGGGAAAGACGACGTTGTCGGCCGATCCGAATCGCGATCTGATCGGCGATGACGAGCATGGATGGTCGAAGGACGGCGTGTTCAACTTCGAAGGTGGGTGCTACGCGAAGGTGATCAATCTGTCGCCCGAAGGGGAGCCGGACATCTATCGCACGACGCAGATGTTCGGGACGGTGCTCGAGAACGTGGTGCTCGACGAAAAGAAGCGCGTCAAGTTCGCCGATCAGTCGATCACGGAGAATACGCGGGCGTCGTATCCGTTACATTATATCCCGAATTTCGTTCCGAGTGGGCGCGGTGGGCATCCGAAGAACGTCGTGTTCCTCACGGCCGATGCGTTCGGCGTGTTGCCGCCGATCGCGCGGCTGACGCCTGAGCAGGCGATGTACTATTTCTTGTCCGGCTACACGGCCAAGCTCGCGGGGACGGAGCGCGGCGTGACCGAACCGCAGGCGACGTTCAGCGCGTGCTTTGGGGCGGTATTCCTCGTGTGGCATCCGACCAAGTATGCGCACATGTTGGGCGAGCTGCTGCGGACGCACAACGCCAAGGTGTGGCTCGTGAACACCGGATGGAGCGGCGGCCCGTATGGTGTTGGCCAGCGGATGAAGCTCTCGTACACGCGGCAGATGGTGACCGCGGCGTTGGCGGGACAGCTCGACGCGGTGGCGACGACGACGGATCCGATCTTCGGCTTGCACGTGCCGACGGATATCCATGGAATTCCGAGCAACATCTTGAATCCGCGCGCGACGTGGCCGAACGCGGACGAGTATGATGCGCAGGCCAAGAAGCTCGCGGGGATGTTCCGGACGAACTTCGAGAAGTTTGGGGCGGAGTCGGACGCGATCAAGAGCGCTGGGCCGGTCGGCTAGTCGTTCGCGCGCTCTTTCGTTTTCGTACGTACACACGACCGAGGTGGCCATGGACATCATTCGTGATCCGTTGTGGAACAACATTCGGGTCGACGGCGTGGCCATCCGGCTCGTGGATACCCCAGCCTTTCAGCGGCTGCGGTACATCCGGCAGTTGGGGCTGGCGTATCTGGTGTACCCCGGCGCGACGCACACGCGGTTCGAGCATGCGCTGGGGGCGTATCATTTGTGCAAGCTCACGCTGGGATTATTGCGTGAGCGGGATGCGTTGCGCGGCATCGACGATGAGGAGTGTCTCGTCGTGTCGGTGGCGGCGTTGTTGCATGATTTAGGGCATTATCCCTTCTCGCATGCGCTGGAGGAGATCGGCGCGGCGCATCATGAAGACGTTGCGGAGGCGTTGCTGACGTCGGGTGACGTTGGAAACGTGTTGCGGACGGCTGTCGCCACAGACGCGCCGGAGCGCATCGCAGCGCTGGTGCGCGGAACGTCGGCGTCACCGCTGCAGGGGTTGATCTCGGGGTCGCTGGATCTGGACAAGATCGAGTACCTGAAGCGGGATGCGCACATGTGTGGCGTGCCGTATGGGGAGATCGACGCGGACCGGTTGATCAATTCGTTGGTGCTCGCGCAGGCGCCGGAGACTGGGCTGCCAGTGGTTGCGGTGGCTGAGAAAGGGCTGTCGGCGCTCGAGTCGCTGTTGTTCGCGAAGTATCAGATGTACCGGAACGTGTACTGGCATCATGCGGTGCGCAGCGCGACGGCAATGTATAAGCGGATCGTCGACGATGCGTGTCAATCGGGAGCGTTGTCGACGGATCAGCTGCAGCGGTTTACTGACGAGCAGCTGCTATACTATCTCGAATCGAACGCCCCTTCCGCGCTCTTGACGGCGCTTCGAACTCGGCGGCTGTACAAGCGCGCGACACAGTGGCCGGCGACGGACCTCGATGAGGCGTTCGATTGGATCGCGAGCGACCGGCGACGCGTTGTGGCGACGGAGCGTGTGATTGCGGGTGAATTGGGACTGGCCCCCGATGAAGTGCTGCTCGACTATCCGGAAAAAACGCAGATGTTGGGGTTGGATATCCCGATCGTCCGGCGGAATGGTGCGGTGGAGCGGTTGACGCACCGAGGGCTCGTGGGGGCGATCAATCTGCCGTTGTTGTCGCAGGAGCTGTATCGGTCGGCGCGGTGGTTGCGAGTCTTCACGGTACGGGACGTGGTGGTGGATCCGCGGCGGATGCTCGAATTGCTGGAGGCGGCATGAACGGTGACGAGAACGGCGACGAGACGGAACCGACGTTGGTGTTCCCTACCCTGCGACGGTTGGTGACGGCGCTGTGGCGTGGGGTGCGGATGCGGTGTCCGAACTGCGGCGGCGGGAAGTTGTTGCGGTCGTACTTTCATCTCAAGCCGCGGTGCCCCACGTGTGGGTTGGTGCTGACGCGCGGGGAGTCAGATTATTACCTGGGTGGGATGATGTTCAACATCATCATGGCCGAGGCGATTTTCGTGGTTGGGTTCGGGGTAATGTTGTACGCGACGTGGCCGAATGTGCCGTGGAACGTGGTACAGTGGGTGTTGGCGATTGGGATGATCGGGTTTCCGATTGCGTTGTATCCGGTGTCGCAGATCGTGTGGCTTGGGTTTGATTTAGCATTTCGGCCGGCGGTGCGGCGGGAGATCGAGAACGAGCCGCGAGATACACCCAAGGGACCGTACAACGTGTAATGCTGCGCTGGTGGTATCTCCGCGGTCGATAGCACCAGCACCGGTCATCGTATCAAACAGCATCCACGAGCGCAGAGAAGTTGAAATCGCGCACCATCATCCATGGAACGATGATCGGTGGTCGTGGCCATCCCCAGTCCCACTCCCAAGGACCTGGCGGCGTGTAGCCGAACGCGGCACGTTCCGGCTTGCCGAGAGCAATCACGTTATTGAGCACGAAGATCGGCGACATGAGAATTTGAAAATTCTTCACTGGCATGGTGATCTTGCCATGCTTGATCAGGAAACAGCCGCCATGTGTCGCCCCCGTCATCAGACCGGAGTGTTTATCGATTAATTCCACGTTCGACAGGCGATTGACGTAGATCCCTTCTTCGCACTGCGCGATCATTTCCTCGACCGTTGTTTCTCCACCCGTTATGTGGATCGAACGGGGTTGCTCGCTATACACTTTTCCCCTTTCCATGGCATACGCCGGATTGTACGCAAGATTCTTGAGCACACCATTCTCGACCCAGGTCATCCGGGGGTTCGCGAACCCGGTAAAAAAGAAACTCGGGTAGCCGCCCAATACATCCTGAGGATCGGAAAACATGGTGATCCTGGGATCGACGACACGCTCATGGAGCCGATTACGTCCCCCTTCCTTGGAGAAGACGGTATATCCGCCGTCAGTGTCGAACGCATCGAATTCGGGAGCAAAGTAGCGGGCCATTTGTACGAACGCCGTAGGGCTGAGAATCGCGGTGCGCCTACCCGGCTCCAGCGCGCGCGCACCGACGCTCATCTTGGACAATTCGATCGCCCGTTGTGTCACCGCGGCGTAGGGAACGGTCGTCCAGTCACGCGCCGCACCACCGGCCCAGCCGACGGCTTTTCCATCGCGACTGCGGGCAGTCACCGTCAGCTCGGCATCTGTTTCCTCAGCATACGCCGTAATTCCCTCTTTCGTCAGGACCGCTTTCGCACGCGCGATGAATCCAAGCGCGCCAGACGCCATGAGACCTGCACCAGCCACGTCACCGATGATCTCCGGAATGACAGTTCCACGCGCTGAGTTCATCGCTCGCACCGTGGAGTCGTGCCACAGCTGCGTGGGGAGGTACGTATCCTGATATTGTACCGGGTCGCCAAACCGCTCCGCCATCCCCATCATGCCGTGCGCAACAGCTTCGCACTGCTGCACAATGGCTCGGAGGCTGGTCGCGTCCGCCTGATTAGTCTCGATCGTGACGCCACTGCGCCCTCCGAACGCGGTCGTGATCTCCAGCTGTAGAGAGTTGCCGTCGTCGCTCGTGAGAATTCGATTATTGGCGAAGCTCGTGCTCACACGTTTTGTGTGCGTGAGAGTGACGCCGACCGTTCCCGCGTGCGTCATGCTCATGATTTGCGCCAGCAGCTGGTCCACTTGCGCGCGCGTCAACACTCCACGGTCGTCGACCGGTGCCAGCCAGTCACGAGTGCCATGCCGGGATGGACGAACAGTCTTGTTTTTGGATGATTCGTTCATGAAATATCTGTTAGCGTGTAGAAAGCGTCACGGTCCTTAGGTAAGCGCGATGACATCACATTCCTTGAAGAATCCTGCGGGAGCGGTGGTGCCATGCGGCATTGGGATCCAGGGCTGCCCCTTTACGAGCTCGGTGTATCGCGTTTGGACTGTACTGCGATCGCCCAGCACGGTCAGGTTCTTCCACAACGTCCGTGTCGAGAATTGGAGGCCAGCATCAACGGCGCGGCGCACCACGCGACCACGCTCAATTTCGTAGAGTATGGCCCGCCCCATAGATCCTCCCGCCATCTGTTGCACCATCGAGACGCGTCCGGTGGTGAGCACCAGTAAGCCTCGCGAAATGCCTCCGATCAGCGCATCGAGGGACGCGTCACCAGCCGTCATCGTGAGATGTGGAGCGCGCACAGACACGGGCTGGTCGGCGTCCAGCGCCACGGCGCAGCCGTGTGAACGCAACGGCTGTTGGCGTTGGGCATACCAATCTCGTAACGCTGGCGCGCTGTCGCGGTGCGTGTGGTAGTCAACGACTCGTCCATCCTTCACTACCGTGTAGTCTTCCGGGACAACTCCCTCGTCGTCCCACTGTGCCGCCAGTAAGGTCGGAAGTGCTCGCGAGGCGCGGACATTGACCAGGGGGCTGAAAACCGGTGTGCCGAGGATCGACTCGGGGGGCGACAAAAACGTCCCCGTCGCATCGCCGGATTCGTTCCCCAAAACTCGGTCGAGCTCCATCGCCGAGCCGATTGCGTGACTCATCAGAGCGCCGATGGTCCCCCCATCCATTACGACAGGATAGCGTCCGACCTCGAATACGCGTCGTGGTAAGCTGGCGAGACGCACCGCCTCCTCGCCCAACGCCTTGAAGTCGTCCTGTAACGAAGGGACGAGGACCGCCTCATACCCCGCCGACACCGGCCCGAAGTTCGGCAGCCAGGATTGTTCCATCGGCAAGCCGGTACGCCCGTACGACAGTCCCCGGAAGGCCGCAATAACGACGTCGGGCACCGCCCGGTAAAATGTTTGCCGTGTCAACGAGCCTTGACTCGACGCGAAGACACGATGCTCGCGCGTCCACGTGAAGCTGATTCCGTCCATTCCACGTGCCGTGTAACTTGCGCCGGGGGTGCGGCCGGTCGCCATGCCCAGCGCCACGAGGCGGCTGTACTGCTCCTCGATCGGGACCGTGAACGGATCGATCTGAATCGGTGTCGTCCATGTTCCAGTCGCTGCAGGGGACGGGGTCAACTCGACCAGTTGTTTGGTGAGTCCCTTGTAATTGCGCGCCGTGGCAACCGCCTGGCGCGCGGATCCCGTCACGGCATCGAGTGATGGCACGGTTCCGTGCTGAAAAGCCCAGATTCCGTCGACCAATGTTCGGACCCCATACGCGATCGTCGAGTCGATTCGAACGTTCGGATTCAGGTTAGGATCGAAAACTTCTCTCACCGACAGGAGATGCCGCTCGGCAATTCGGATATCCGCATAGGATGCTCCTGCATGCGTCGCGGCGTCGACGGCGGCGGTCGCCAACGCCTGCAACTCTTCGGCGCCCATGCATTCTGGCAGAAACGCTGCAGCCGATGCTGGCGCCCCGCCAACCGATCTGGGGAGTACCCGTGACTGTGCGCCGAGCGCTCGGCCAGCAATGAGCAAGGACGTCGTCGCCAAAAAGTCGCGACGCGTCCACGAGTGGTTGGCCGGTATGTTCAGAGCTCGTCGCATGACTACTTGATGTCTTTGAGTAAAAAGTTGAGAGTGCGCGCCATCTGGTTTTCCTTATCGCGGTCGATCCCACCGATCTCGATGTGCCGGATAATTCCGTTGCCGTCGATGACGTAATACGTCGGCTTGATGGCCATTGGGTAGGCGGCGAAATTCGGTCCTAAATTTTCGATCACCGTGCCGTCGTCTTCGGTAGGGACTTTTTTCGCCACCCAAATCGAGATCGGAACATCGGTGATCTGGTTGCGTTCGACGAACTGCTTTGCCAACCGTTTGGCGTCCTCGATGGGGTCGACCAATCGGTTTCCGATCGCCCCCATCGCCCATGTGGCGAACACCGTCTGAATCTGTGGGAACCGTCGCTGCAGTCGTTGCATGCCGGCAAGCCCGAGCATGCACCCTGGACAGCCATCCGATCCCATTTCCATCAGCGTAATTTTTCCGGCGGTGACGGAGATGGTGCGCACTTCAGCGTTCACGACTCCGGCAGCCGTGAGGTTGACCCAAAAGTTGCCTTGAATGTCTGGCCCCTTCGTGCCGATACGTGCGGTGATGGATTGAATGAACTTCAACCACTCGGCGTACCCGTTCGCTATCCATGCGAATTGCGCGTCGAAGGCGAGCAGCTCGCGTGACGGAACAGTGCCAGCCAAGAGAGCAGCGTTGACGGCGTCAAGGCGTGCGCGCCCATTCGGCTGTCCTGACAACGCTTCGACCAGTTGTATGTAGAATTCCTTCCCCGCTTCGCCATACATGGTGGGCTGCCATCCGCCTCGATCGAAGAACTCCATGTCTTTGACGCACGCCACCGCCAATTCTCCATGTCGCGCCACGTCGGCGCCTCGGCCGAGCGCGTAGTACGTTCCTTGTATTCGCCGATGCGCAAAGAAACGCCAGTACGCGGCACGCGATCCCGCGAGCGCATCCAAACGCCGCATGTACGCTTCCGCATCGGGGAGGCGCTCGGGATGATCGTAGTCCGTGAACGCACTAATGGCGCTCCAATACGTGTATGCTTGGTCGGCAACGGAGAGGCCGGGAGTTCGTAACCGAGCTTCGAATTTTGTTTTTGCCTGCGATTCCTGACCGGCTGCGACGTAGGTGGTACCATATCCGTCCAACTGAATACCCGTCACGAGCGGGCTGGTCGCTGCTTGCGCCGCCAGATACTGAATCCAACGTTTCGCGCTTTGATCGATGATCGAAACTAATGAATCTTTCGGAAAATCCGCCTGACGGTAGCGATTGTATTCATCATCCGTCTTCTTGTTTCGCTGGCGGTCGATGTGATGCTCCGCTTCATTGGCCGTCACGGGGAGACGGGGGTCCGGCTGTGAAGCCACCGTCACGCCCAGGGCGGGTAGTTGCGCCTCGGCGAACGAGGGAGAGAGTGCACGGATCGCGAATGCGTACAGTGTCACGACGGTGCACCGAACGACGAAGTTCGATCGTTTCATGGAAAATGAAATTGGAGTAACGGTTTCACGAATGGCAGAATCGGGCACCCGGTTCACCGGGACCGCAGTCGAACGCCCGCAGTCACCTGGCGTCCGAGCGATGCATAGGTCGGGCTTCTGTCGTTCACATAACGATCGCCAAGGTTTTGCACTTGGATGACCCCCTCCGCATAGGAGACGAACCGGTGTGACATCGCGACGTCGACGAGTGCATACGCGGGATTCGCACTGGGATATCCCTCAAAGTCCATCTTTGCTCGATTCATGTCGAGACGGATCGCCGGAGAATAGAGACGGAACAGTTTCTCGTCATTGAGCACTCGGGTCAACCCGACGCCGGACACGTTCACCGCGAGGGTCGACGGACCGCTGGAGTACGACGCGCCAATCGCCCACGTATGTTCCGGCGCGAAGTTGAACGTTGCCCCCGGTTGGTAGCGGGACTCCGTGAAGAACGAACGGTATCTCGGATCCACACCCAAGCTCCGGCTCTTCGTCAGCGAATAGGTTCCGCGTGTCGAGATTGGACCGAGGTTGATGTTCGCCTGCGCCTCCCATCCTTGGTTGCGGATCCCACCGACGTTCAGATATTGACTTTGTTGGCTGTAGCCGTACCCGTTGGCATCGCGGCTGGAGAACTCACAGGCGTACGTCGCTGCACACGGGGTACTCGAACGCACGCTGTCGACAATGACCCCTGATATCAAGCCGTCGACCGTCTGGTTGAAGCGGGTCACGACAAGAGATCCGTGCGTTCCCCAATACAGCTCGACGCCGCCTTCGCCGCCCTGCTGGTATTCGGGACCGAGATTGGGATTCGCCAGGACTGCATCGTACAACCCATAGTACGGGAAGATTCTCGCCGAGAAGTACGGCCATCCGTACGTGCCGTAGCCCATCGATTGGTCGATCTTCAGGGCTGCTTTTTCGGACGCGATGGGGGGTCTCGTCGAACGACCGTAGCTGCCTCGCAGCTTTACGGTGACCTCTCCCAGGTCCTGCGAGTAGGCCACGCCATACCGTGGCGCGAGGTTCGGTTCCGCATCGGCGCCGTAGTTGGGATTCCACTCCGCACGGAGCCCGTACGTGAAGAAGAGCCGGTCCATAACGCCGAGCTGGGCTTGTAGAAAGCCGCCCGCATTATGGGCCGGCTGCCGGGTTACAGTCGTGAGACCGAATAACGTACCAGTTAACGTCGTCGGAGAAACCGCGAGCGACGATACGACATCTTTTCGAGTATCGACCCCAGTCGTAGTGACGAGTGTCCCCAGGACCGGCACGGGGACGCGGATGGTCGTGGCGTACCGAAGCGACTGTCGCGTATTGTACGATTGCTGCAGCGACAATGTCGTATCGGCGTAGTAGGTGTACCCTCGTCCCGTCGTGCGAACTTCGGTGTCGGACACGTCGTTTCCGATCCCGAATTCGTGGGACCACCATGACGACGGCGTGTACGTCATCGTAACGCCCAGCGTCTGGGCGACGAGCGAGTACGATGTCGGCGGGACGCGAGACCCGCCGCTGAACAGTGGAGGAAACCATCCGGTCGCAAAGTACTCCGTCAGCTGTTGTTCAGCGCCGCCGCGCTGCCGGTTCGTCGTTACGACGCGCCTGAGTGACATGTCTCCCACGACACGTCCCGCCACGTTCGGCAACTCGAGTCTCGCCCCCCCGAACCCGCTGAGGCGTGCCATTTGCTTGGCAGGCGTCCACGGCCCTTGGTAATTCCACGAGATACCCGTATTGTACGAGAGTTGCCGTTCGACACCGCTGACTTGTGCCGCGTCATCGTGCTGTGGTGTCCGTGCGGCGCTAAAGTTGTTTTCCACCCACCCGGTCAACAGGTTGAGTGTAAGCTGGGGACGATTTGTCGTTCCACGCTTGGTAAAAACCTGCATCACGCCGTTGATCGCATTCGAGCCGTAAATCGTCGACGCCTGAGGTCCGGTGAGAATCTCGATCCGTTCGATCGTCTTCGGATCGATTTGGGAGAGGTATTTCGGATCGGCGAGCTCGACACCGTCCACGTACGTTTTGATCGGGTTCGTCATCCCCGGGTCGCCCGCCCAATACCCGAATGCCGTCATGCCTCGGGAGTACATGGTCACCTCATCGAGCAAGGCGCCCGACCCCTGTCGCTGCGCAAAGACTCCGGGGACGTCCCCACGAAATAGCTGGTCGATGTGCGTGATCCCGCGCTGTTCGAGCTCTTTTGCCGTAATGACGGTGATGGCATTCGGCACGGCTTTGAGCTCAGTCGGCGTTACCGTTCCAGTCACGACAACATTATCCAACGGCGTCGCCTGGCCTGCCATCTCGAATGCAACCGACACAGACTGATCGTCTGCCACGGTGACTGACTTGGCTTGTCGCCCATGACCGATCGCCCGTACTGTCACGGTGTGCGTTCCCGCGGCAACGCCTGAGATCTGGAAGGTCCCGTCCTCCGGGGTTTTGATGCCCTTTGTCGCCCGATCCAGCGATACCGTCGCCCCCGCCACTGGCTGCTTCGTCTTCGTATCTATGACCGTACCGCGAATGATCCCGTCTGTGCGTGCACTCATCCCTCGATCCGCCGTCAGTGTCACAATGTCCGGTGCCGACGCTACAGCTCGCAGATTATGACCGGTCAGTATCTGTTCCAGGACGATCCCGAGCGGTACCTTCGTCACGTTCAACGTGATCGTACCGTCTGATCCCTCCAACAGCTCGCGCCGACAATTGATCACCACATCGGCACTCGTTGCGACAGCCGCAACGGCGTCTCTCAGGGAGACGTGGTCGACGTGCACCGTTACGGGGCGCTGAAACACCTCAGTCGTCCGGCCGAAACTCCGAGCATCTATTGCGACGGTTTGTGCGCCCCCTAACGATACTCCGAGATCCGGTGTTCCAACGGCGGTCATACCACACACGAGCGCGGCAAACATGTACGGACTCCGACATATGCTCATCGACCCACCTCCGAGTATGATGAAAGAGAATTATCGTGCTGTAATAGTGCGCCCGATGGGCGTGCGCGTTTCCCCTGCCGGGGATGTAACGTGACCGTCGAGTCGCGAAACGTCATTGTGACATCGAGCAGATCCTGCAACATCGTGAGAAGCGTCGTGCGCTGTTCGGTCAGCAACACCGCCGAAACATGTTGCGTGGCGAGCGATGAGTCGGCGAGTTGGAACGTACAGCCGCACCAGCGTCCGACGGTCTCGAGCACTTGCGACACCGGCGCATCCGAAAAGACCAGACGCCCCGCTGACCAAACGGTGTACTGGCTCGGATCGATCCCGGGTTTCGCCGATACGCCGGAATCCGTCGCAACCGCAACAGTTCCCCCCGAGACCGCGAGTCCACTCACCGAGCGTCCAGTCGTGTGCCTATCGAGCCGAACGTGCGTCGGGACGACGAACACTTTCCCGCTCGTCACCGCGATTCGCGTCTCGGTGTCCCCAGAATAGTGACGCACACCGAAGGACGTTCCGAGCACGCGAACCTCCCCGTTGTCCGTCCGGACCACAAAGGGTCGCCCCGCCGAACTCGTCACGTCGAAGTACGCCTCACCCGTGAGGCGTACTTCGCGTCCTCCCGTATGGGTGTTGGTGCGCACTGTCAGCACCGAGTAGGGAGCCATGATGATTTTCGATCCATCGGCGAGCCGCACTGTTTCTTGTTCGCCGGCACGCGTCGCATAACGCACACTGCGATTCTGCACTGACGTCCCAGAATGACGCGCGAATACGCCGGCGATGATCAAGCCAAGTCCAAACATGATAGTGCCGATCCTCGTCCACGACCTTGCCGGCACCCATCGAGTCTGCATCATTCGGCGCGACACCGCCGGCATCGTCGCCGGCATCGTCACGGCTACGGCGCGACGAGGGTGCGTCGCTCCCCGAATCGATTCTCGGAGCCGCTCGAACCCGGCCTCTTCGTCAGGCGGCGTTACCAGCGTCAACGACACCTGGTCGCGGACAAGCGCCGCGATAGCGTGTGCGTCAGGGATGTCCGTGCGCTCGCCATCGAGCGCGTTTTCGACCGCCGCTAAGCTCGGACGGTCGGCACTCCCCACGGAGTCGGAAGAAATCAGTCGCCTCATGCGCCCCTACATGTCGCCACCGGTTCTCTTGTGACACCCGGACCACCGATTTTTTTTGATGTGCGACGTCCTGACGTCCTAGGGTTCGAACAAATGTTCTATTTTTTGACGCACGGCCCTGCGCGCGCGGGTGATAAGCTGACGAGCCGTCGCTGGGGTGACCTCGAGGAGCCGGGCGATCTCTTCGTACGACAACTGTTCCCGCCAACGAAGGATCAGCGCCGTCCGGCGCGTTTCAGGAAGGGTTGCGATCGCGGCCATGATTGCGGCCGCAAGTTCTCGATGCTCGAGGGCGACATCGGAGGGAACTTCTGGCACGCCCATTGAGAAAGCCGCGATTGATCCCGGGTCACGCATGGCAGATCGTCCGGCGACGCGGTCATGCCGAATCCGATTTCGCGCGGCATTTCGAACCGTCAGGTACAAGAATCCCCGCACGCTCGATTGTACGCTCCATGTTGAGGCTTTCTCCCATAATAGCGTATAGGCGTCCTGGACAATCTCATCGGCGAGGAGGGGGTCACGTGTCATCGAGTGGGCAAAATCCCAGAGATGTCCATAGGTCGCCGTGTACACCGTACGCAAGGCCGTCTCATCCCCATGAGCAATGGCGCGCACCAACGCCAGCTCTGCCGGATCGGATATGACGGGGTCGGAAACGACAGGGTCTGCGCGCGACACCTCTCGTGCGATGCCGACGTCCTCCGGCGCGCGCCGGTGTGGCGCGGAGTCATCCGCACTCGAAACATCGGCAAAGAAGTACGAAAAGAGCGGGAGCGTCATTGGGAAGCGCGTGCTACCCGATATCGGGCGTCGCGCTCAACTCTACACGCGGGGCCGCAACTGCGCAACAGGGGCTTTCAGAGCCTCCCGGAAGTTTTGATCGCAGCAACCTGCGATCATCTCTTCAATCGTATAATACGTAATACGAACAATACGACGCGGGCGGGCTTGGTGTCTGGAACACCAAGCCCGCCCCGCGTTTGTGTTTTGTGAATGAATGGCAACGCGATTAGTACCGCGTCGCGCACCCTCCGCTTCCTGCATTCACCCAGTTCCGTTGAATCAGGAAATCTTTTCCACCGATTTTCATGTTGGCAACGCCACCATTCGCCGTGGCGTACGTAGTGCCCCACGTCCAGGCGCACTTGTCGGCGTTTTCATAGCCGCGACGATCGTACCACGAGGTCCCGAGCAGATCAGTCGTGGTTTCCTCGATCTCGTGAGACAAGGTGTTCACTTCGGCATCGGCCCCCACGTCGCCGTTTGGTGACGCCGTGCCGTTGGTGCAGGCACTCGGATAGGCTGCATTGTAGGGCATTGCCGCGTAGAGGACCGTCTTGGACACACCATTGACGGTCACGGTCCCATGATAATGGTACGCACAATATTGCGTTCCGAAGCCGCCGCCCAAATTCACGGTTCCCGCCGAGAATATGGCGTACAACGTGGTTGCGTCGTACGTGAGATAGCCGTGATCGAACCCATACTGGAGCATGGCGACCATGTTGGCATCGGAGACGTTCTGCCCGTTGGCCGGAACTTGATATTGGTTATTGGCCCAGTATTGCGTGTAATTCACGACGTTCTGCACGTGCGTGCCAACGGCGTTGTAATACGTGGTATTGATGTTGAAATACGGTGAGCCGCCCAAGTTCTGGAGGAGAAATCCGACGAGGGAACCGTCGCTGGTCCCGGCTCCAGCGGTCCCCGCGGCGGGCCCATTCTGATAGATCGGGGCGTTGGCCCAATAGACGGTGGCGACACGGGTGGCCGAGGTCAAGAGAGGGCCGCCGTGGTAATAGATTCCTGTCCCTGAGGAGTTGGCGGATGTTTGCGCTTTCGCGTAGTAGTCCTTCGTATGGAACTCGTGGCGAGGCGCGAATTCCATCTGGCGGTTGAGGACGGCTTGGAGGGAGGCGGGGTTAGGGCCCGTGGGGTGCTGGCCCCGATCGGTGCATGACGCCAGGGCGAAGGCGGCGGCGAGACAGAGCGCGACGGGGCGGATCCGAGGAATGACGTTCGGAGACATGGAAGGTCCTGGGCTGGGAGTGGCGGGGACAAAGTATGGCCGGGGACCAGTTTAGGCCAGGAGGAGTTCGGAGCAGAGGGTGAGAGAAGGACGTCTGACGAGTAGCGGAGGTGTTGCCGCGGTGTGTGTGGACCGAACGAAGAGACGTCAGCGCGACGCCTGCTGGAGTGACGATGCGATTGGGAGCGGAATGCGGACGGTGTGCAGGACCTCGCCGGTGACGTCGTCGTGAACGAAGACCAAGACAGAGAGATGGGCGGGGTCGAGATGTGTCGCGGCTGTCCGGAGGGCCTGCTCCAGCGGACTTCTGGGCTCTCGCCCGTCCTTTCGGTCGATCCAGGCATTCTTCTGCGCCAACTCACGCTCGATCGTGGCGAGATTGAACGTCGTCGTGAAGGTGCCACGCCGGGTGGATGGGACTTGAAAACCAAAGCGGGTGGCGGAATCACCGGCAAAACGGCGCGGAATCATCCGCCAGATGCGCAGGTGATTTTCTCCCTGAAAGTGAAGGCTATCCTCGACGAGCACGATGTGCATCTTCAACGGATGTGACCGCGCTGCGACCGAATCCAAGTGCGCCGTGACGGCGATTTGACCATTCGCATACTGCACCGATGCGCGAATGGCACCCAGTGCCGGCAACGTCAACAGACTATCGACCGTCGGAACGACCATGTCATACAACCGGGGCGCTGGGGCCGCGCCGAAAGCCATGGCGTCCGCCGTATAAAATGTCGGGCACGTACCATTGACATGGATCATGCCGCACGCCGCGTTCCGCGCCATCCGGTCATACGGGACGGATAAGATTCCGTGATCGACCGTCCAGGCACCGTCGGCGGTCGGCCCCATGCCAGATGCGCCCGGGGTCACGAACGGCACCTCATAATGATGGACCAGGACAAAAACATTGTCCTGATATCGCGCGTGCATCGCATCCAAAGCATCGTCACGGGTCCGGCAGCCGCCGCAATCCACCCACGTTTCGGTGCTCAGCAACACGGTCCGTCCCCCGTACGATCCCGTGTACGGCGTGACGGGCGTGCCGTCGTAGGGAATGTCGTCGGTCCGATACAGGCTATCGAGAAACCGTGTTACCCCGGCGGGACTTGCGTCGTGACGTGTCGCTTTGAACAACGCGTGAAGTTGCGCCGTGACCGCGACAAGTTCCGGCGGAATGCGTCCGTCGCCGCGGTCGAAGGCCAGGAATGCGTCACCCGCGTATCGGACGGCTGCAGTACTGTCGTGTTGTGCCAGTGCAAGCGCCAGCAGGCGACGCGCGACGTCATATTGTCCATGTCGGTTATCGCCACGCGCGTATTCTTCCCACTGACGTTGCCAGGCGTCTCGTGCACCCGCCGTGTCGTGGCGTGCAAGCCGGGCGGCGCCCAGCAGCCAGTAAAGGTCACCCCGATCACGGTGGTACGCTCGGGTGAGCTCACTAGCGTATCGCAACGAGTCGCCGCGAAGTGTGCGCCCCGTTACCATGAGCCAGCGCCCCGTGGAATCGTACTGACGGAGGGAGAGCGCCCAGGCCTCGTTGGCTGTCGCCAAGAGTTGTGTTGTGTATGCGATCGTCGCGTCGATCCACTGTCCGTGCGCGATGGCGACGCCCTGCGCGTGCATCAGCGCATCATGCGCCCGTGACGTCAGTGACCGGAGACAAGCCAGTTCACAGACAGCGAGAAATTAGACAGCATCAACTAGCCCACTGAAGTTGAAGTCGTTGACCATGAGTGGCGGTACAATCATGGGTCGGCGAGGCCAGTCGAAGAAGTCAGAAGGCCAGTCTTTACTGGTTGTGTTTATTTCCTTACGCGTTGGCGGCGCATATCCAAATGCCGTGCGCTGGGTCGGGCCCATGGTGACGAGTGTGTTGAGGAAGAAAAAGGGTGAAGTAATAAATCGAAAGTTCTTCACGGGGCGATCGATCTTCCCTTTTTTGACCAGGAAACAACCATCGCGCGTTACTCCCGTGAGCATCCCACTGCTCATATCGACGATGTCGACACTCGAGACGCGGTGCACGTAGATCCCCTCTTCACACTGGGCAATCATCTGATCGAGTGTCGTCGCCCCCCCGTGTAGACGAAATCCAAACGGGAGCTCAGCGTACGCCTTCCCAATGGATAAGGCGTCGATCGGACCATACGCCAAATTTTTGAGCATTCCCTTGTCGATCCATGTCATGGCCGGATTGGCGTACCCTTTTCCAAACCAAGGGATGTAGCCACCCTCCGGATCTGCAGGATCCGATGTAATCTGCAGGCGTGGGTCGAACATGCGCTGTTCCCAGCGACTCCCCATGCGTGCGCCGGGCACTTTAGAAAAAGCAGTCATGCCATCGTCGCTATATATCCCATGGAAGTGCGGAACCAGGAAACGCATCAACTGAACAACCGCCCCAGGCGCAAGAATGGCCGTGCGTCGGCCTGGTTCCACCGCGGAGGGTTTGACACTCCGCACAGCGATATCAGCCGCTTCGGTCGCAACACGCACAGGATCAAGCGTCGTCCAATCACGCGCAGCTTGGCCACTCCACCCCGATACCGTTCCATCCGCAGGACGCACCGTCACGTCCACTTCACTGTCGGTCTCGTCCGAATACGCCGTGATCCCTTCCACCGTCAGCACCGCCTCTGCTCGGGCCATCACGCCAATAAAACCTGACGCATGCAACTGCTGACGACGTGCGGTGTCGATAATCTGCGGCACCACCGCGTCCTGTACCGTACGCATCGCCGCGATGGTCGCGTCGTACCACAGGTGTGCGGGACGATACGTATCTTGTTCGTCCGGCGCTTGCACGCGAAGTCTCTCAGTCGAACCGATCATGCCCTTGACCAACGCATCGGCACGAGCCACCATTTCCCGCAGTGCTGATGTCTCGAGTTGATTCGTGTTGACACTGACAAAACCCAGGCCTCCGCTGTTCACCGCGCGAATGGACAGCCGCAGAGACTCACCATCATCAGTATCCTGAATCTGGTCGGCCGCGAGCTTTGTCACGCTCCGAACTGTGTGTTTGATCGAGACGGTAGCGTCCTCGACCGCGGTCATGGCCATTATCCGCTTGGTCAGGTCGAGTGCCTGCTCACGCGTGAACACGGGTCGTCCCTCGGCCAAGCGCTCACGCAGTGGTGAGAGGAGAGCACGATGGTTCATCGCATAGCTCCAAAATGCAGATTCACCGTCAAATATCTGTTGAGAAAGAAAACACAAATGGTCACTGTGTGCATCATCGCCCGCACCATAACTCAGCTCCCGCCGGTCGAGATCACATTGACCTCTTTGAACATTCCGGCCGGTGCGGTAGCGCTTTGACGACTTTCCTGCCAGGGCATTCCTTTGTAACGCCATCCATCCTGATGACACACTGTGGTCTGGTCTCCAACCGCCGTGAGCCCCTTCAAGAATGGCGTCGTATTGAACTGGAGCGCCATATTTTTAAGTCGCCGGACGATCTTGCCACGAGAGATCTCGAACAGCATACTCCCCGAGCTAATGCTGCCAGACACCAGTTGCTGATCGGTGTTAATCTGACCATTCGTCATTACCACGACACCTCGATTCATCTCTTTGTACATTTCTTCTAGTCCCATCCGTGACGTGCTGGACATCATCGCAAGATGCGGTGGCAGGGTAGCTACGGTTTTCTGCGCTTCCACCGCAACCGCACATCCGTTGGAATGGAGTGGATACCCTTGTTGTGCATACCAACTCTTGAGCGCAGACACTGTTTGCCCACTCGTGTGATAATCATGCAACATACCATCGCGAATCAATACGTGCTCTTGCGGCGCCGCGCCTTCGTCATCCCACTGCACGGCACTCATAGATGGCATCGCACGGTGTCCGGTCACTGTCATGAGCGAACCCGCGACTGGCGACCCCAACAAGTCCAATGACCATGGGCTTTTTTCATTGATGTCATGTCCCAAGACCCGATCGAGCTCTCCCGAAGGTCCGACTATAGTGATGAGCATGTCTCCCATCACATGGCCATCAAAGATGACGGGATACCGCCCCACATCGAGCGGACGCATCGGAAGACGTGAGAGCCAGACGGCTTCTTCCGCAGCGATCTTACAGCGGTCTTGTCCATCTGGTGCGAGTAGGATTTCGTATCCAGTCGACGCGCAATGTATACCAGGGACTTGCACATTGACGTGATTTTGTCCGTAGCGAACTTGAGCTCCGATCTGCACATCCGCCCGATACAAATGTTGAGTTAATACGGACCCCGTGGTCGCAGCAAAAACGCGTGTTTCACGTGTCCATTGCGTCCAAGGGTTCGCCGATGCCCCAGGAGTGCGTTCAATCGTCCATGTTAATACATCCAGTTGTTCGGCGTGTTGCTGTATTGGAATCGCGAACGGATCAACCCGAATCGGCATGCGCCACTCTCCAGTGGCCACGGGAGCCGGAATCCAATCTTCACGCAGCGTACTACCTTTTAATGTCGTGAGTCGCGCGGCAACCCGGCCCGCCGATACTGCCTCCTGCGCGCACTGTACGATCGCGTCCGCTGTGGGCAAGCGTCCATATGCGAACCCCCACACGCCGTCCACAAGCGCACGGACGCCAAACGCGCACCGCGTATCAAGAAAGACCCGTAACTTATCCACTGGTCCGAGCGAATGCTGTTCGGCAACGCGAACATCGGCATACGACGCACCCGCATCTTTTGCCGCATCCATCGCACGGGTGGCCAACGCCTGCAACTCAGATACAGACATAGGTGCGGACAGAAACGCACTCGCGGGCAGTGATGAGCTTGAGGCGATAACAACGGGAGCACTGGCTTGGAGACGACGTGCGCCCAGCAGGGTCCCCGCCACCGCGAGAGAGGTGGTTGTGAGAAACTTACGGCGCGTTGGCGAGCGGCCGTCAGCAGACCGAATAAAGAACGTCATGCGCAGAAGAGAGAGAGTAAGACCAGCGAGACCGTAGAAACCTGCATTACCGTGCGGACTCGGCAACGGCGGACGGGCTCGGCAGCCGAAGCCGCTGCGCGCTCGCCTGTCCACTCACATGCGCTTCATTCTGCAGAAACTCCACGATGCTGGCCATGTTCGCTTCGAGGTCGCGATTGTAGCCACAGATGACGCGCCGAATCGTTCCCTTGCCATCCAGGATATAGAACGTGGGCTTCCCCGCTTGCGGGTATTGACCTGCCTGCCACGTTAGAGTTGCGATCTGCGGGATCGAAAGCCCCTCCCCCGTCAGCACTCTCGGCGCGAACGCAATGCCCACAGGGATTTTCGCATGAAGCCGCTGCAGGAAATGTTCAGCCAGCTTCTCCGCTTCTGCCTTCGGGGCAATGACTCGATTTCCCCATACGCCTTCTGTGAAGGTCAGAAAGGTGAAATCAACCGCGGGGTATTTCTCAAACAACCGATTGAGTCCCGGCACAGCCGCAACGCATGGAGGACAGGTAAATCCACCAATTTCGATGACGTGGATTTTGCCATCAGTGACACGCACAGTCTGGGAATCGCGCGTCGCCCCGCGGTTGATCCAATAATTCGCGACAATCGGTCCGCCCGGTTCTCCTACTCGCTCCGCCACGTCCACCATATGCTGCATATCTCTTTTGTTCTGCTGTCCCTCCCATACAAACAAGGAATCATGTGCCACAAGCTCGGGAGAAGGGATAGCGGCCGCCAAGAGCTGTTCGTTCAATGTACGGATGGTTGCACGCCCATTCGGTTGGCCGCTCAGCGCATCAATAATGGCCCCGTAATTGAACCCCATTGTCGATATGCGGCTGCCTCGTACATGAAACGGAATCGCGCTCACGACCTGGAGCGCGCGCGTTCCAATCCGCGTCACATCCTGACTCCGTCCCAACCGGTAGTAGGCGTAGACTATGGGCTGCCGAGCATCGAATTGCCAGAGGGCAGCCTCGTTCCCCATGGCGTCCAGCTGCGCAAGATACCGTTCGGCAATGGGCAACCGTTCTGGAAAATCCGCACTGGTAAAGGCCACGACCGCCATCTGTAGCGTGAACGCGCGATCGGCGAACGACAACCCCGATGTTGCAAGCCGTGCGGCAATCTGTTGCTCCGCGAACGCGTCGTGCTTCGCCATCACACTGATGACCCCGTAAGGATCGATCTGAATGCCTTGTACGGGAACCGCTTGCAAGGCAACGACCCACGCTTGTGCTCGTGCGGCAGTCACAGTGAGCAGCGAATCCTTTGGATAATGCGCGTCAGTCGCCCGCACAGCCTTTCCGTTCGCACGGTCCCCTTCGTAGCTAATATTGACCCACGCTTCGGTTGCCGTGGTTGAGATAGAGGGATCGCGTGGTCCATTATACGCGACTGGCGGTGTCACCACTTGGGCGTGTGCTCCAATCGACAGACCAGCGAGGACGAGGGTCGATAAGAGGAACGCTCGCGTTGTTGTCGTGGAACGCCAGAACGAGGGATGCAGGTTCGACATAGCAGATGTTCTGTAAAGAATGAAGGTGCGGTACGCTGTCAACGGACTACAGCCGAATGCGAACTCCGACCTTACTCTGGCGGCCCATAGTGGCGTAGCCCGCGTATTTGTCGTTCGTATAGCGATCCGCCAGATTCTGCACCTGCAATACTCCTTCTAGGTGAGAAGAAAACCGGTGCGATGCCGTCAGGTCTGCTAGTGCATAACCATCATTGAAGCTGACGTATCCATTACCGTAGTTCATGTTCAGACGGTTCTGCAGAAGACGAACCGCTGGGGTGAGGCTATGCAGGTATAACTCGTCCTGAAGATTCCTAAGCCGTCCGGTCCCAGTCACATTGAGTACCACCGTCGTCTGCGCACGTTCGTACGTCGTTCCCACCGCCCACGTATGCTCTGGCAAGAAATCGAACGTCGCCCCCGGCTGATACTGGGGATAGCCAAGCGCGTTAGCGAAGAATTTCCTGTACGCCGGATTCACTCCAATCGTCCGGCTCTTGGTCCAGCTATATGTTCCGTGTGTCGTGAATGGACCTGTATTGACGCTGCTTTGCAGTTCCCACCCTTGGTTCCGAATGCTCCCAACGTTCAGATACTGAAATTGCCACCTGTACCCATAGCCATTGGCGTCAAAGACATAATCACTGGACCCACTCGGGGGATTGGGCGCGAGCGAGCGAATGCTGTCGACGGGACCGACATCCTCAATAAGCCCATCCACAGTCTGATTATACCGGGTGATGACGAGAGAGCCCCGCGTCCCCCAGTAGAGTTCGAGCCCGCCTTCGCCACCCTGCTGGTGCTCGGGCGCAAGCTCGGGGTTGGCAAAAACCAGAACAAAGTTCCCATAGTCATTTACGTCCGCGGCCGTATAGCCCGCGTCTGTAGCAAACGTCGCGGCTTTGACCCCAGCCGTAGGCGGCCGAGTCGAGCGGCCGTAGCTCGCACGGAGCTTGGCGGTGATGACACCAACGTCCTGTGTATACGCCACTCCATAGCGGGGAGCATAGTTGGGCTGCGCCTCTGCTCCAAAGTTGTGGTTCCACTCGGCACGAAGTCCATATGTAACAAAGAGCCGGTCCTGCACTCCAAACTGCGTTTGCAGAAACGCCCCGGTGTTGTGCTCTGGCTGGCGTTCCACATCATACGATGTGCTTGTCAACGTACCAGTCAACGTCTGGGGAAACACGCGCATGGACGATGTCAAGCTCTGCCACGCATCGGCGCCTACGGTGACCGTGGCCTGCACCAGTGAGGTCACCGGCACCTTCGCTGTTGTCGAATAACGGAGCGAACGCCGACCCGTATGAGTTTGGGTGAGAAAGAGTGTCGTGTCGGTGTTATCCAAATTCCCTTGCGCCGAATACCGCTCCTCAGTGGCCGAGGCATCTTGCCCCACACCCAGCTCATGTGACCACCAGTTGGTGGGAGTATATCCCAACGTAAATCCCAACGTTTGTCCGTTGAGCATATACGTAACGGGGGCACTACGGCCACCTGGCTGGTACACACTGTATCTGTACCATCCGGTCCCCGTGTAATTCGTGTTCGACTGATTTTGATCACCACGCTGCCGACTTTGCGTATTCCCGAGTCGGAACGTCATATCGGCTGTCACTGGGCCGAGTGCAGTTGGAAGCTCGAGCCGCGTGCCTTCGAACACCCCTGTGCGAGTAGTCTGCTTGGACGGAGTCCATGGCCCGACATAGTTCCAGGAACCGCCACCGTTATACGAGATCCGTCCTTCCACGCCACTCAATTGCGCACTGTAATCATGCTGCGGCGTGCGCGCACTGCTGAAGTCGTTCTCCACCCATCCGCTCAACAAGTTGAGCGTCAGCTGCGGCGCGGCGGTCGCTCCGCGCTTGGTGAAGATCTGCATCACCCCGTTAATCGCATTCGATCCATAAATGGTGCTGGCTTGCGGCCCGGTCAAGATCTCGATGCGCTCAATGCTTTTGGGATCGATTTGCGAGAGGTATCGTGGATCGGCCAATTCCACACCATCAACATACGTCTTAATCGGGTTGGTAAATGTTGTGCCCCCTCCCGGTGCGGTGGTACCAGCACTAAAACTCGAGAGCGCCGTTGCACCACGCGAGAACATCGTGACCTCATCGAGCGCCGCGCCGGCGCCCAGGTTTTGCGCGAATATTCCTGGAACATCCCCACGAAACAGCTGGTCGATCTTGGTGATCCCTCGCTCTTCAATCTGCTTGGCAGTAATGATTGTGATCGCGTTCGGGACGGCTTTGAGTTCTGTTGGGATGACCGTTCCAGTCACGACCACTTGATCCAACACACTCCCGGTCAGCGCCAGGACGACGTCGACCGGTACCGTCTCACCGTCGTTCACGTGGACCGTCCTAACCTGGCGAAGGTAACCGATCAGGCGGATAGTAATACGATGATCGCCCGGCGAAACACTAGTAATTTTGAAAACGCCATCACTGCCCGTCATCACGCCGCGTGTCGACTCATCCACGAGCACAGCAGCGCCACGCACCGGCTGCCGCGTTTGCTCGTCCCGGACCGTTCCGGAAATGATCCCCGAGGGGGCCTCCTGCGCGTCCTTGACGATATTCACCCGTTTCGCGACGATGACCGCTTGCATGCCAGTGCCAGACAATGCCTTCGCAAACGCCACATCGGCGGGAACTTCGCGCACATGGAGCGAGACCAGTACCGTGGAACCGAACACCCGGTCGTTCCACGACTCGCGCAGGCCAGACTGGCGCGCGATTGCCTCGAGCACCCGCATCAACGGCGCATCGACGACATCAATGGTGACCGGCATGAGTTGCACGGGCTGTGTCCCTGCCGTACGAACGGCCACGGATTGTCCTGACAACTCCGGGGCCGCTCCGATCGTGACACTGATCAATGTGACGGCGAGACCGATCATCATCCCGAAACGCACAGATCTATTTTCCATATTGTTTCTCCGGAAGCGAGTGGAGCTGAGCCGGAGCACGCGCTGGAGCGCGCGTTGCTGCTCGGCCTGGCAAGAGTACAAAAGCATGCTCGTTACGAATGACGTGAGCATCCACCACGGCACAAATCGATTCGAGAACGAGATCGAGCGGATCTTCAGTGAGCGAGACCACGGTGCGCACGCGGCGGCTCGCCAGCGTGGTATCGGCGATGCGAATGGGCATACCGTACGCCCGCTCCAACTCCGCGACGACGTTGCGCATGGGTACCCGATCGAATACCAGATTCCCCTGAGTCCATCCTAGATAGTCGCTGGGCTGAATGCCAGTCGTGATGGCGATTCCAGTGGAATCGACGCGCGCGAGCATTCCTGTTGAAACAACTTGCGGATCACGCGACAGTCCATCGCGACGATCTTCCACCGACACTTTCCCTTCGCCAACGACGAGTTGTGTCTCGCTGTCTTGCATATAATGGCGCACTGTGAACCTGGTTCCCAAGACGCGCATGATCGCGTTGTCAGTCTGTACTACAAACGCTCGGTGCGCACGTGGGGTGACTGTGAAGTACGCTTCCCCCATAACCGTCATGGCGTCACCCAATACCGTGAGCGTGGTCACGGGAGCGAGTATGACCGTGCCACCGTCGGCCAAACGCACCGTGGCGCGTTCTCTGGCGCGGGTGTGATAGCGTTGTTCGAGATGCGCCGAGTGCTGGTTCCACCCGATTACGGTAAATAGTGTGAGGGCGATGGCGGTTGCGGCGGTGCCAATCGCGAGCAGCGAGTGTTTTCCCAACCCAACACTCGCGCGCAAAGTCTGCTTTCCGAACGCGCGCGGAAATGAGACTTGCTTCCCCGGATTCGCGATAGCCCGGTCACCTCGGATCTGCGCATGTAGCGCATCCCACGCAGTATCAACACTCGCCACCGTCACCGCCGGCACATCGCTCGTCAACGCATCCCGCAACGGCAGGAGCAGTCCGCGCTGCGTGAGCTCTTCTTTGAGCGTCAGATCATGACATTCAGGGTCCACGTCTGTACGTCCCTCGAGGGGCGAAAAACGCAACCCCCTCTCCCACCGAGCTCCTTCGACGAGCTCTGAGGCACACAGTCGAGCTTGAGGTCACTGCCTCGCGCGTCTCTACAATTCCGGCAATACGGTCCTGAGGTGCGCCGCCCCTTTGGCGATCAACTTCCGCGCAGCCACCGCGGAGATGTCGAGCGCCGCAGCGATCTCGACCGGCATGAGATCGCCTTCCAAATACAAGACCATCGCGAGCCGCTGTCGCTCCGGTAACGTCATGATCGCATGGCGGAGCGAGGTAACCAAGGCATGGCGTTCCGCTTGAACATCAGGGGTCTCCACCAGCTCGCCCATCCCTGGTGGGACGATATCAGCACCCGTCACGCTCGCCGCGGTGCGATCCACCACCTGCTGATGCCGGACATCTTTGAAAGCCCGTTGCCGGACGGCGCCATACAAATACGCTCGCACCGTCGTCTGAATCGACCAGACGTGTCGACGAGCCCAGAGGCTCAAAAAAACGTCGTGCACGACGTCGTGGGCCACATCGGCCGACTGCACGATCCGATACGCGAAGCGCCAGAGCGGAGTATACGTCGCACGATATACCCCTTCGAACGCCGTGAGATCTCCGGCCCGGATACGGTCGACAATCGCCGACTCCGCGATATCAATGGGCTCCCCAGCCTGTTGGGAGTGCGCCGGAACGACATCCGTTCGACGAATCTGGCCGGGAAGTCGCTCCGGCTCATCGGCATGGCCGGACGGCGGTGCGAGGTACCAGAGCGGGAGCGACATGCACGATAATACCACACGAAGTACGCAGACACGCAAGGGGAAATATGCGCGGACGCGTGGCGAGGAGTCACCCCCTCGCTTATCTGGTGAACGACCTTTAGATATCTCGACCACCAGTCAAGCACTCGGGTGAAACGAGTCACCCAAGTGCCTTACGACAGTGCGTGTTACCGACCCACTTTCCAAGGCACCGACAACTCGGTAGTTCCCCAAGCCATCTTGAGCGTCCCGGTGGCCGGACTCGGCGGAGGACCTTTCGGATCACCCGCGGGAATGAGCCAAATGGTAAAGCTCTCCTGTGGCTCTTGTAATGTTCGCGTGGTGAGATCGATGCGCGCGAGATCCTGCTTCGCATCATACTCGGTTCCCCATTGCCGCGTCTGTTTGTTGACGATCAACTTCCATCCATGTTGTGATGGCATCGTGTACAAGGAATACGTGCCCGCGGGAATGAACGTGCCACCGATCGTCACATCCACATCACTCGTCAATTGCGTCGACATATTGGCGCCGGTCCGCCACACTTGGTCGAACGCTTGGACACCGCCAGGACCAAACGCGGTACGGCCACGCAGATGTGGCTGCCCATAATCAATACGGATCACGGACGGACCACCAACCATCGCCGCCAATGGAAACCACTTGCCACCGACAGTATGGCCCAGGAGCATGACCGCGGTGCTCGCCTGACTACTCAACGTGGCCAGTGGCGCAGGAGCGTTCATCATTTGCGTACCGATCGCCTGCACCTGCGCTGGAGTCAGCGCTTCTTGTGCGTGCGCGGAGACCGCGCCGCCCAGTAGGGCAAGCGCGAAGAGTATGGGCGGACGACCTGACATGGGATTCCTCCGGGTAGGGTGAAGTACTGAAATTACCTCGGCGGGAGTTCCGAGGGAAATGGATTCCAAAGACTACGAGCGATTCACGGTGTTCGGCGCTCAGAGGCGCCTGGCCGAATCACCAACAGCTCGATGGTGCGCGTTTCATCGCGCAATTCGAATCCGTGCGTACGGAGGATTGCACGAACCTCGTCAAACCCTTTCTTGGGCAAATTGTCCCAGACGACGTGAACGGGAGCGGTGCTCCCTGTCTCATCGACCACTGGCCGGCCAACGGGAGTCTCGTAAAACTGGTGTTCCAACTCCTCGGCCAACTCTGTGGGAGATTCATCCCATGCCCAAAACATCATTGCTTTCGCCTCGGGTTTCGGGCCCTCGAACAGAGGAACACCGGGACGGCGCACCAAGACCCAGACCGGGATAGCGCGTCGTTCGAGACGCCCCGTCAATTGGAAGAGATACTCGATCTCCGCCAGCATTGTCGCATAGATCGTCGATCGGTGACCCAACGGGACGATGAGCTCATACGTGTACCGTTCAGTCGGACTTCGCAGGCGAAGCGTATCCGTCCCCTCCATTACGGTGCGCGACCAGGGATAATCGGACCATCGGCCTTGCCTCCCGATATTATATCGTCGCCCAGCCGCGATGGCGCCGCTGAAGAGCCCCGCAATGTCACTATTCAAAAAGAAGACGCGTCGTTTGTCCGGCGTAATCCTGGGATCTGCCGCCGTGGCTGGCGGGATGAGCACTTCGACCGCCGGACCACCGGGAAGCGCGCGGGTGAGAATCGAATGGTATTCGACCTCGGTGACACCGCCAGTGTTCCCCCCGATCATATAGGGGGCATCCCAATTCATCGGCTTGGCACTCGGCTGTGCGGCGACCGAACGCAGTTGTACCGGCCGGCCAGCCAATACAGCGCTTACGTTGTCGGACGTCACATCGGTACCGGCCGTCACAGCACGGACGATCCCTGCGCTATCGACCCAGGCATATGTTCCAAGCGTTTGGACGCCGAGTCGCTCCGCAAGCGCGCCGTACACAGTCTCCGCCCCAATCGCGGTGGGTAGCCGAAGCTCTGGACGCTGACGAAAGAATGCCTCGACAGCATCTTTCGCATCCGGAGTCACCACGAGAATCTGGAGCCGATCAGCGAACTGCTGCTGCAGAGCAATAAGATGAGGCATTTCGCCGATGCACGGCGAACAGGTTGTCGACCAGAAATCCAGCAGCAGCAGTTTGCCGCGAAACGCGGCGAGCGACGTCCCCTTCGGTGGACCGTTGATGATGATCGGCGCGGTGAGATCACCAATGGGTTGACCGATGATCGACGCGGCATACGTTGGCGCAGCGGCCGACACGTCATTCGACGCGGGCTTCTGCGCATTGAGGCCTCTCGTGAACGGCATCCCCACGATCGCCGCCACGAGCCAAGCGACGGTCACGAGGCGTCTGTTCATTGCAGTGTGATTCCGATCATCGTGGTCCGTCCCGGCACCGTTGCATCGAACTCATTCGTCGACCGAGAAGAGTTCCCCAGGTTGGTCACATTCGTAAATATCTGCATGTGTGGAGTGACGGTCCGAGCGGCGTGAAGATCGAAGGTCCCGTAACCGGACACTGGCAGCGCAGGCCAGGCCTGGTCGTAATGCAAGGAGTTTTGTACGCGTAGACGTCCGTAATAAGAATCATTCAACAACGCAATACTTTGTGCTTGTTGATTTTGTCCAACGAGCGCGGTGTGTACACTCACACTCGATATCGCGTCGCTGTAGGTCACGACGACAGCTCCGGTGTGCTCCGCCAAGCCGGCGAGGCTTCGCCCGGGATAGAGACATTGTAACGTCGTTTGGGTGCAGACATAACTCGGGGAGAGGGACTGAACACGCGATCGCGTGTAGGACCACGTCCCTTGCACGGAGACGGGGCCCATCGAGACGCGCCCCTCGCCTTCCCACCCGGTATTCTTGATCGATGCGGCATTCTGGTTTTGGATCTGTGGAATCCAAAACTCGCAGCAGAAGGGGATGACCACCTGCAGGCTATCCACGGGCGTGGCATAAATGAGATTCTTCACGCGTTGGTCATAGTGTGTGATCGACAACGATGCCCCCGTGCCGGTATAGAGCTCGACGCCGAACTCGCTCCCCGATTGATACTCGGGACCAAGGTGTGGCGCAACAAATTGCGAGAGATATGTGCCGCCGACATACGGGTTCACCGTTGTAATGGAATCGCGTTGCCCCGTCGTCGGGGGGCGTGTAGCCTTCCCGTACGAGGCACGAACCTTTGCCGTCATGTCACCGACGTCGTGGACGAAGCTCGCGCCAAAGCGAGGCGCATAGTTATAGCCATAGTCCACGCCATAATTCGGACTCTTTTCGATCCGGAGCCCCGCGGTGAGGAACACCGCATCCCAGAGTGCGATTTGTCCTTGCCCGAAATAGCCACGATTCCAGACCCGTGTGCTGTCGCGGGTGACATAGCCAAGGGTGCCGACCGACAGGGGCTCCGTTGGCGTGGTGAACCTCCCAGAGTAGCTGCCGGCCGTCGTCGCGGTATAATCGGTCCCTGTGGTGAGCGTGCCGGACACGCCCTTCATCAGACGACCGTTCAGTGAGTTGTTGTATTGTCCTGTGAATTTGCGGGAGTCCGAACGCGCGACCACATACATGGTATCCGTGGGAGACGAGTATCGTGGCTGCCGCTGCCGTTGTTTCGTCATCACCCCGTCACGGCCGAACGTCGCTTGATGTTGCCAAAATGACCAGGGAGTCCCGTTGATGGTGACGCCAACCGTTCGTGTGGTCAGCGTTGGATCTGTCTGCGCCGGGTCCATCAACAATAATGGATCGAACACATACACTCCGGCCGCCACCGCGGCGCGTGTCTGCTCGGCCAAATAGCCAGCCAAGCCGAGTTGTCGCGTCGCGAAACGGAGAGATGGTTGGATGCTCAGCCGATCGGCGACGACGTCGAATGCGGCGCCACCATATGCACTCTTTTCGCGCGTGAAGAATCCGGGAGACCATTCTCCGTCCGACTGATATCCCCCCCCCAGCGTGTACGACGCGCCCGGTGCCCTCCCGCGCAGCTCCAGATGATCGTCGTGCGAGGGGGCCCTCGTGGAACTCTGCGGGTTTTGAATGATCCCCGCCGACGCGGTCGCGAGCCATTGCAGACCGGTGGCATGCGTTTTCTTGGTAAACACCTGCATGACCCCATTGATGGCGGCGCTACCATAAATCGTACTCGCTTGCGGCCCGGAGAGAATTTCGATCCGCTCGATGCTGCGCGGATCGATGGTATTGAGATAGCTCGGATCCGTGAGTTCGATGCCATCCACATACGTCTTGATCGACCCTGGGATGGCAATCGGCGAATATCCCGCGGTCGGCGGGAGCGACGACACGCCACGGGAGAACATCTGCACACCGCCGTATACCGTGGGTCCGCTGCCACTTCCGATATCGTACGTTTGCGCAAAGACACCGGGCACATCCCCGTGAAACAGCTGATCGATGTGGGTGATGCCACGTTGCTGCAACTGCTCACCGGTAATGACGGTCATGGCCATGGGCACGGCCTTGCGCTCCGTGGGAATGATCGTCCCCGTGACTACGACTTGATCGAGCGTATTGACACGAGGTTTCAACACGACAGCCAGCGTGGTCGCGCGTCCCTCAACGACGGTCACCGTTTTCGTCACTTGCACGAATCCCAGGGATCGAATGCGGACCGTGTGTACACCGGCGGACACATTCGGCAGATGGAAGGTTCCGTCCACCGCTGTCATCGGCCCCTTTGACGCATCATCGAGCGTCGCGATCGCCCCGGGGAGCGGATGCGTGGTATCCTCGTTGAACACGATACCATCGATACGGCCGACCTGCTGGGCCTGCGCAGACGACACGGGGGCCATGAGCACGATTGCGGTCATCATGGTCGCCATCGCCATGATCATACCGCGCAAGGGCAGATCGTTGATTGTGTTCCGTGTCATCGAAGTTTCCTCCAGAAAAAGTCGGCCTCTACATCACCGTCACACGGCGATGGAGAAGCGAGAAATACCCGCATACAGACGTTCTGACGTGTCGTTCAATTGTTCGATGGTCAGGTGAAATTGCTGCAACGATTCCACGGTTTGCTGAACCGAGTCTCGCAGCTGGGCGAGTGCTTCACTGATCTGCTGTGCACCTTCTGCCTGCGATTGGGCACCAATACTGACTTGTTCGAAGCTCGGGGGTAACGTCTGCACCTGTTCGATGATCTCCGACAGCTGTCTCTCCACCTCGTGACTCGTCACGACGCTGACGCGGACCTCCGTCGCGAACTTGTCCATTCCTGTCATACCGGACGTTACTGAAGATTGCATTTCTGTAATGATCCGGTCGATGTCGGTCGTGGCGGACGCGGTCTGGTCGGCCAGCCGGCGGATTTCCGCTGCAACGACTGCAAAGCCGAGGCCATAGTCACCTGCTTTCTCCGCTTCGATGGCGGCGTTCAACGACAATAAGTTGATCTGATCCGCCACTTTGGCGATCGTCGTTATCACATGGGTGATTGCCCTGGCGCGCTCATTCAGTATCATGAAGCGATGATGAATGGTACCCGACGCATCGGTGATATGCTGCATCGTTTGTTTCATTCGCTCCAACCCGGAATGTCCTGACGTAGCCAGTGCCGCCGTCCGTTCGGTGACGGCCAAGACACGCTGAATGTTCTGGGCAAGTTCCTGCGAGGTGTTCGAGATCGCGTGTGCGGTGGCGCTCACCTGATGCGTCGTCGCCGCCACTTCGCTTGCCGTGACGTGCTGTTGTCGCGACGTGGCCGCCATCTCGTTCGTCGACGTGTTGATCCGATCTCCGGATTGCCGGACGGCCGTAATGAGGACCGACAAGTTGTCCGTCATATGATTGAACGCCTCGGCCAAGTCACGAAGTTCCTTTTGCCGAGGAACGTCCACACGAACGGACAAATCACCATGTCCAAGCCGGATGGCAGCATCGGAGATGCGCGACGTCGTCTTCGACACCGATGCCGCGAATGCGTACAGAAACATCACGGCCACGATGACGCCTATCAATAGCACCACGGGTAGAGCCACGGCGTCCCGCATCTCCGCCGCCTTGGCCTTGCGCACCATGCTGGCCTGGAATGGCTGAATGGTCGTATTCAGCATCAGCAATGCCCGGTGCATGGTGCTACGCAACCCTTCGGTATCGTTCCGGCCCATCTCGAGTTGCAGGGTATACATCACCTGAAAGAGACTATCCGCCCGATCGAGCCGTTGCATGAGCTCGGAAGAACGGGGCACGCCTGCTTGTGCGGCACGCCGGCGGACGAGAGTTCGCAGGGTTGCCACAGAGTCGAGCCAGTTCACCCCCGGTGCCACAGGAGTATTCCGTGCATAGCTTTGTGCGTTACCCAAGCGCATCACCAGCGGACTGAGTTTCAACGGACCGCCCAGCGTCAACAAGGCGTTGAAGTTGGTGTTCCACGCCATAGCCGCACCTTGACTTACGAGCCCATGTGCCTTGAGCGTGGTCAAAAATTTTGTCAATGCCGTCGAATACATGACAAGCACGCCACGGATCCGGACACAGGCCGCACGCGGCTCACCATCCAGCATTGGCTGAAGCGTATCCGCTGCCTGCCGGATGTCTCGCACGGCCCTCTGCACGCCCGCGAGCGCCGGCGACTCCGTGGAATCTTCATAGATAAATTGTTCGGTGTCCATGAACTTCTGGTGCACCTCATTGAGCTGCCGAAACGCCAGAGCCATCGTCGTCGCTTCCGCACGCCGAAAGGTTGCCTGACGCACCTTCTCCTGGAAATGATGGCTGATCAGGAAGGTCGTGATGACGACCCCTGCGATGATGAGCAGCCCGCCGCCAAGCAGCTGTGCGAAAAGACTGCGCTGTGCGAATGGAAGGATCATAGGGGTATAGGTGTGGACAAACAGCCGCTTACCCCGGTTCGCAGATTTTACGCCACTCCGCGTCGTTCCTCAGGGATTACAGGATCCTTGGTGATCAATGAGTGATCCATGGGATTGGCGTGTTGATCGCCGAGAACGTTCCGCAGGAGCAAACATTTGATTCGGCATAAAACTCCCGCCCCTGTTCCGTCCGTTCCGGTCTGATCTTGTTGCTACACCGCGTCGACTAGCGCGTTGAAGTTGAAGTCGCACACCATAAGCGGCGGGACGATCATCGGACGCCGTGGCCAATCGAAGAAATCGGGCGGCCACCACATTTGCGACATGTCGCGTTCGCGCTGCGTCCATGGGGCATACCCATAAGCGGCCCGCTTCGTCGGCCCCATCGCAATGATATTATTCAAGAAAAAGAACGGCGACGTCTGGAACCGGAAGTTCTTGACCGGTCGATCGATTTTCCCGTGCCGGATCAAGAAACACCCGTCGCGTGTCGCGCCAGTGACCATCCCGGTGTGCCAATCGAGACTATCCACGCTCGACAAGCGATTGACGTAAATCCCCTCGTCGCATTGCGCGATCATCTGGTCGAGCGTCGTGTCTCCACCATGCAACCGGAAGCCGTACGGCATCTCCGCATACGGCTTTCCGTGACTGATCGCGCCAACACCATATCCGAGGAACTTGAGCTCCCCCCCTTCGACCCATGTCGTCGGATGACTGGCGTAGCCACGCCAAAACCACGGACGGAATCCGCCTTCCGGGTCGGCGGGATCGGTCGTGATCTTCGTCCGCGTGTCGAAGAGCCGCTGATTGAACTTGCTTCCCTTCTCTTGATCGCGGACCTTCGAGAAACCGGTTTTCCCTTGATCGCTGCTCCCCCCATCAAAATGCAACGACAGGAAGCGCATGAGCTGCACGACCGCGGCGGGGCTCAGAATGGCGGTTCGCCGCCCTGGCTCGAGCGCTTGCGGATTGCGGTTCTTGGCCGCGATCTCTGAGGCCTCGGTAGCGATCTTCACGGCGTCGATCCCTTTCCAATCGCGCACCGCGGTTCCCGCCCACCCCGAGCTCTTGTTGTCGAGCGGACGCGCGGTGATGCTCACCTCGCTATCCGTCTCATCAGAGAACGCCACGATCTCTTTGCGCGACACCACCGCTTCGGCGCGCGCCATCACCCCCATGAATCCGGACGCATTGAAGCCGGCTTTACGGACGGTCTCCACGGCCGCCGGGATGATGGCTTCGCGGGCCGAGTGGAGGGCGTCGACGGTCGTGTCGTGCCACAATTGGGCGGGGGCATAGGTGTCCTGGACATCCCATTGCTGCGCTTGCAAATGGCTGTTCGATCCGGGCATTCCTTTGCCGACGGCGTCCGCCCGCTCGACCAACGCCCTGAGCGCGGCATCATCCAACTGATTCCCCAGAAAATAGCAGAACCCGCCGTCCCCGAACTCATTGCGGATGCTGATCCGCAAGACTTCCCCGTCGTCGACGCTCCGGACTTCATTCGACGCTAACTGGGTGACGCTCTTGACGGTGTGCGACATCTCAACCATGACGTCTTCCGCGGTCGACATGGCCGCGACACGCTTGGCGAAGTCGAGCGCTTGGTCACGCGTCAGGACGGGACGTCCGGCGGCGAGCCGCTCCTTGAGCGGCGGTAAGAGTAAACGGTGCGGCCGGGTCATGGGCAAGCGCTCGTGCAAACGACAGGAATGATGTGCATGGAATGAGTATCAGCTCTGCTGCGAAATGACATTGATGTCCTTGAAGAGCACGGCGGGTGCGTCGGCGCCGTGCCGGACGTCGACCCAGGGCATCCCTTTCGACGTGGAGATGTCTTGATGGCGCACGGTGCTCTGGTCACCAACGGCGACGATGTTCTTGATGAACGGAACGGTGCTGAACTCCAATCCCATCCCGACGAGGCGCCGCACGATCTTTCCGTTCGACACCTCGTACACGCCATCCCACGAGCTGATGCTCCCTGAGGTCAGCTGCTGGTCTGGCGCGATCCACCCCGTGTTGAGCACAGCGATCCCGCGCTTCATCCCTTTGTATAGATCCTGCAGCGACGTCGTGCTTCGGTTCGGCGCCATGGAGAGCTCGGGCGGTTGCACGGTGACCGCGTGCAACGCCTCCGGGGCGACGGCACACCCGTTGGATCGAAGCGGTTTCCCTTGACGATCGTACCAACTCTTGAGCGCACCGACGGTCTGTCCGTTGGTATGGTAGTCGGTCAAGACACCGTCGCGGATCAGCGTATGTTCCTGCGGCTCGTTTCCGTCGTCGTCCCATTTGACCGCGGACACTGACGGCATCGCACGATTCCCCGTGACAGTCACTAATGGGCTCGAGATGGCTGTCCCGAGGAGCTCCGGGGTGAAACGGCTGGTTCCCGATGCCTCCGATTCAAACCCCAGGACACGATCCAGCTCGAGCGACGGCCCGATGATGACACCGAGCAATGCTCCCGTGACGGTCCCATCGAAGACGACCGGATACCGGCCGACGTCCGTGGGACGCATCGGAAGACGGGACAGCCACACGGCGTCCTCAGACGCCTGCTGAAAACGATCCATCCACCCTGGCTTCCGCAGGACTTCGTAGCCGCCCGAGGTCCATCGAATTCCGTCGACGCAGAAATTGACGCGGTTCCCCCCGAAATGCGCGGTCATATTCTGGACGGACATCGGGAGACACCGGCACAAGTACTGCGTCAGCAGCGACCCAACGGTCGACGCGAACGTTCGGGTTTCCCGAATCCACTGGACTTCCAGCCCACCATCGACTCCCGGCAAGCGACTCGCCACCATGGCGAGCGCGTGCGCGAACTCCGAGTGCTCTTGCACGGGGACCTGAAACGGATCGATCTCGATGGGTGTTCGCCATTCTCCCGTCGCGGCGGGCGCTGGAGTCCACTCAGGAACATTCCGTTCCGCGCCGCTCGCGCGTGTGCGGGCCGAGAGCTGTGCCGACAGGCGCCCGCTCGACACGGCTTCGTGCGCGCACTGCACGACCGCCTCGGGGGTTGGGGCACGCCCGTACGAAAAGCCCCACTTTCCATCGACGAGCGCCCGAACCCCGTACGTACACGTCGTCTCCAACACCACACGACGGTCCTCGGCGATCATCCAATTGCGTTCTGCGATGCGAATGTCCGCATACGAAGCCCCCGCGCTTTTGGCGGCGTCGACGGCTGCCGTCGCGAGCGCGCGAAAGTCAGACGCTTCGAGCGAGGGCGGCAAATACGCGCCGACCGGGAGCGACGCGTCGAGCGGAAGCTCCACGGGCATCCCGGCGCGCAGCTGCCGCGCGCCAAGCAGCGTTCCGGCAACGGCGAGCGAGCTTTGCGCGAGAAATGTGCGACGCGACGGTGATGACAAAGCGTGAAGCGGAGTGTGCGTGGGACGTGTCATGATTGTGGCGCTTCGTGCTGCAAGTATTCGATCGTTCTGGCGATGGTATCTTCGAAGTCACGATTGTATCCGCCGATCATGTGGCGGATGATCCCCTTCCCGTCCAGGATGAAGAACGAGGGCTTCGCGGTTTGCGGATAGTGATCGGTGTCGAACGTCGGGATCTGCAGGACCGCCATCTGGCCCCCTTCGGGATTGGGAACCCACACGGGCATCAGGATGCCGATCGGGAAGGTGACGTGAAAGTTGTTGAGGAAATGATCGGCCAGATGTGACGCTTCTTCTTTGACGGGAACGACGCGGTTTCCCCACACGCCAGTGCCGGCCGTCAAGAAGTTGAATTCGACGCCCGGATACTTTTTATGCAGACGCTCCATGCCGGGCATCGCGGCCAGACACGGTTCGCACGTGAAGCCGCCAATCTCGATCACGCGGATCTTGCCGTCGTTGACCGCGACGGTCTGTGAGTCGCGCGTAGCGCCGCGATTCGCCCAGTAGTTCGCGATGATGGGCTTTCCGGGCAATCCGAGGTGGTTGGTCGCGTCGACGTTGGACTGCACCAACGCACGCGCCGATTGTCCGTCCCAGGCGAACGACGAATCATGGGCGAGCAAGGCTGGCGGCGGAGTCGTCGCCGCCAACAGCGCTTCGTTCATCACGCGGATCGAATCACGCCCGTGTGGCTGCCCACTCATGGCGTCGACGACCGGAGTGTAAAAGACGCCGAACCCGGGGCTGAAGACCGTTCCGCGCCATTCAAACGGAATTTTGGAGACCAACGCGAAGGCGCGGGTGCCGACCCGAACGACGTCTTGCGTTCGCCCGAGCCGATAATACGCGAGAATCAATGACTGGCGCGCCGCGAACTGCCAGAGCGCCGCTTTGTCACCGAGTGCGTCCAACTGCGCGACATAGCGTTCCGAAGTCGGAAGGCGCTCAGGCTTGTTGGCATCCGCGAATCCACTCGCGGCCATCTGCAGCGTATACGCCTGGTCCATGAACGGCAACCCCGGCGTCGCGAGCCGCTCGGCCACGGACCGTTGCGCGAGCGAGTCTTGATTCGCCACAATCGAGACGATGCCATAGGGATCGAGCTCCAAGCCATGCACCGGCGAAGCTTGGAGGGCCTTGATCCAATCCTGTGCGCGCTGCGAAACGACCGCCATCACCGAATCTTTCGGATAGTGCGCCTGCGTCGCGGGAACGGCGTACTCCCACGTTCGCCCCGATTCGAAGGCGATGTTCATGTAGGCTTCGGCCGGCGACTCGTGCACCGCCGCCGGCCGATCACCGTTGAATGTGATGGCGGGAGTCCCGAGAGGAATCTGCGCAGCGCCGCGTGCCGCGCCGAACGCGAGTGCCGCAGTCACGATGACGCGGCAGCATGTGTGTGAAGACATAAGCATGTGAGGTGCAGTCGATATCATCGACGGAAGTCCGGGAGGGCGACATGGCAGGAACATTCCTACCGTCATTGTCACCCGTCCCTAAGAAAACGTGACACGACGTCGGCGATTACCAGCGGATACGAAGCCCGCCTTTCGTTTGCCGGCCCAGAATGGCGAAGCGGGGGTCGACGTCGTTTTGGTACTGATTCCCAAGGTTCTTCACGTCGAGCACCGCTTCGATGGCCGACGTGATGTGGTGCGACGCGGTGAGATCGGTCCGCGTGTAGGGGGTTTGCGTATCGATGTAATTCTGAGCCGTCGAGCCGACGATGTACGCCGATTGCCGGTCGCGTGAGAAGAAATGGTTGAATCCAAAGATCCCCTGGCCGGGAATTTGGAGTGCGCCGGTGCCATTCACGCTGAACATCACCGTCGTTCCACGGACGGCGTACGTGGTGCTCAGCGCCCACGTATGTTCCGGCAAATACTGGAAGATGGCACCCGGGACGAATTGCGGCGACGGATTCAACGCGAGCAGCGAACGGTATCGCGCGTTGATCCCCATCGTCCGGCTCTTGGTCCAGCTGTACGTCCCGCGTGTCGTCAATGGGCCAAAGGTCACACTTCCCTGCGTCTCCCACCCTTGGTTCCGAATGGCACCGACGTTGACGTTTTTGAACACGCCGTTGTATGCCCCGAATCCGCAATACGGCGGATTGGTGACGCACAATCCGAACGGATCGGGGTTCTTATCGAGACGCTGGACGCTGTCGACCTTGAGTCCCGCGATGAGATTGTCGACGGTTTGATTGTATCGCGTGACGACCAACGAGGCGCGTGTACCGAGGTACAACTCGAGTCCACCTTCCCCACCCTGTTGATCTTCCGGCGTGAGACCCGGATTCGCCTGGTACACCTCGTAGTTGCCGAAGTCCGGAATCAACCAGGTTGCACCATTCTCCGCCGCGGTCTGCGACCGTGCCAATCCCACGCCCGGCGGACGCGTCGATCGGCCATAGCTCGCGCGGAGCTTCGCGGTGGCGGGACCAAGGTCATGTGTCAACGCCACACCATAACGCGGCGCGTAGTTGGGCTCCGCCTCTTTCCCGAAGTTGGGGTTCCACTCCGCGCGCAGCCCGTACGTCAGAAACAGCTGGTCGGCGATTGCGAGCTGTCCCTGCACGAATCCACCAGTATTGTGCGCGGGTTGCCGGATCACGGCGACCACATTCGAGAGCGTTCCTGTCAAGACCGCGGGTTGCGCCCACACCAGGTTATACAAGCTTTGCCAGGCATCCGCACCGCCGGTCAGCGTCGCCTGCGCGAGCGACGTCACGGGGATGTGCAGTGTCGACGAGAACTTGATCGACCGGCGTGTTTCGGTCGTCTGGTCCATCGTCAGCATCGTGTCGTTTCCATTGTACAGATAGCCAGGCGCGGTCGTCCGGTTGCCTCGATCCTCGACGTCTTGTCCGATCGTCGCTTCGTTCGACCACCAGTGCGTCGGGGCATACGTCAATGTCAGCCCCAACGTCTGCGCGGCGAGTGTCGAGACCGTCGGCGCGTGAGCCCCGTCAGAGATGCCACGTGCGGTCTGCCCAATGTCAGACGCATGCGTGAAAAGTTGCAAGCCGTCGCCACGCTGCCAATTCGTCGCGCCAGTCCGGCGTAAGGAGACGTCGGCCGTCATCGCGCCCACGGGCGTTTGGTATTCCATTCGTGCGCCGCCGAATGCCTGTAACGTCGATGTCTGCTTCGATGGAGTCCATGGCGCCGTATACTGCCAGGACGTCCCACCGTTGTACGAGATGCGCCCTTCGACGCCGCTCAGTTGCGCGCTATAATCGTGTTCCGGCGTGTACGACGGACTGAAGGTGCTTTGGATGAAGCCACTCTGCAAATTGAGCGTCAATTGCGGACGTGTGGTCGCACCGCGCTTGGTGAAGATCTGCATCACGCCGTTGAGGGCGTTCGATCCGTAAATTGTCGACGCTTGCGGGCCGGTCAGGATCTCGATCCGTTCGATGCTTTTGGGGTCGATCTGCGAGAGATACTGCGGATCGGCGATCTCGATCCCGTCGACGTACGTCTTCATCGGATTCGTGCCGTTGATGACGCCGGCGCTCACCCCCGGGTATGACAGCGCGCTGGCACCGCGTGAGAACATCTGTACCTCGTCGAACGGCGCGCTGCCGCCCTGATTCGACGCGAAAACCCCGGGGACGTCGCCTCGGAACAGCTGCTGAATCGCCGTAATCCCCCGCTGTTCGATGTCTTTCGCCGTGATGACGGTGATCGCACTCGGAACCGCCTTGAGCGCGGTCGCGATGACAGTCCCTGTCACGACGACTTGATCCAACGCACGGGCGCTCGGCGCCAGCGTAATATCCATTGCTTGCGTCGCATCGTCGCTCACCGTGACTCGCTGCACATTCCGGACGTAGCCGAGGAGCCGCACGGTGATGCGATGCTCCCCGGCGGAGACGCCGGCCACGCGGAACGCACCATCCGCATCCGTGATGACGCCACGCGTCGCGTCGTCCACAGTGATCATCGCGCCACGCAACGGGGCTTTCGATTTCTCGTCCTTGACGGTTCCCTTGATGATTCCGACGGTTGCGAACGTTCCGCCCGCTTTGATCGCCACTAAATCAGCAGCCAACGGCTCCGCATGGAGCCCTGTCCCGCGCAATACCGTGTCGAGTGCGTCCCCCAATGGCAGCGCCGATGCATGCAACGTGACGACTTGCGTCGTCTGCTCAACCTGCTCACCCGTGTACGAGATGCGTACATTGGCCGCGGTCGCCAAGAGTTGGATCGCCTGCTCGACGGTCGCATGTTTGATGTCGACCGTCACGCGCCGCTGCAATGCCGACGCGTCGACCGCCGTCCGCTGATGTCCAGCCGCAATGCGGGCGGAGGGGGTTTGCCCTTCGACCATCCTCCCCCACCCGAGTGCCAAGAGACCGACTACCGACAAACGTGTTATTCCGATCATCGCCCCATCTCTGTGAAAGGTTTCCGTGTCTCGTACTGATCGCGCCGAGTCTCGCCGCGATCGCTGTGCGCTGTGACGGTGATGATCCGTCCCTCGATGTGGAGGTCGACGTCCAACGTCCCTTGCAATGCCGTGACCATGTCGGCAGGATCAGACGCTTTCAACGTCAACGAAACGTGCCGCGCCGTGATCGCTGGGCTCGCGACTTTGAACTCGTAGCCGTACCATCGTCCCACGGTGGCCAGCAATTCGGCGACGGGCGTCCGCTTGAACACCAGTTGATCGTGCGGGAGATCGGTATACATGGTCGCGTCGTCAACCGGCATGATCGTCGCCATCGAGTCGGTGACCATCGCGACGTATCCCGCCGCGATCGTCGCGGTGTGCCCCGCACTCCCCGACGCAACTTTCCCTTCCGTGACCGTCACTCGTGCCGATGCATCCGAGGCGTACCGCTCCACAGAGAATGTCGTGCCCAGGACTCGGGTCATGATCTGACCGGTTCGAACACTGAACGGAGTACGCCCGGACGACGGAACTGTGAAGGACGCGACGCCCACCAGCTCGATCGTCCGGCCCAATTTAGCTGTTGTCGCGCCGACACTCACCCGTGTATTCGGCCCGAGGATGATGCGCGTGCCGTCGTCCAACGTCATGGTCCGTTGTTCACCCGCACGGGTGCTGTACCGCGCGACCGAGGGGGAGATCGATGTCGCAGAACCGTTGTGATGTCCCTGAGCGAACCACGCCAAACCGCACACGGCAGCAACGCCGAGAACGCCGGGGAGCCACTGCCGAGACGTCGATCGTCCCACCTGCTGGCGGACGAACGAGCGCTGTACCGTCCCCGTTTGCACGGACGTTTGCAGATTCGTCCGCAATCGCGCTTTGGCGCGCGCGGTGTCAACAATGGGAAGAGCGCCATCCCGACGGCCGCTTCGCATCACGGCGACCATGGCGGCGTAGGAGGGGTCGCTGACCATGCGTTGATCGACGACATCTCGTTCCGCGGGAGTGGCCTCCCCGGTGAGATACCGGTCGAGCAACGAGAGATCGACGGATGGCGTGGAATCGGGTGGCAGCATAGGCGCGTCGGGATGATCTATCCTGATGTCGCCCATCGACGCCCCACCCTAACAAATTTCTTTTTTCTACGGTTCGTTGGCGAGCCGAGCCCGGAGAGTCTTGAGGGCCCGGGAATGCTGCATCTGGACGGCGGCGGTGGTCGACTCGAGCACCCGGGCAACATCCTCCCACCCGAGCTCGCCTTGCCAACGCAGTGCTAAAATCTCTCGCTGGCGCTCCGGAAGCTCCGCGATCGCGCGCCAGAGCAGATCGCGCGTGTCATGACAAAGAAGGCCGGCGTCGGGCGTATCCGGCGGAACGCCCATTCCCCAATGTTCACCATCGGCCAGCATGGGCGTATCACGCCGCGTGTGCCGCGCGCCATGGCGATACACCGAGATCGCCCGCCGCCGGACCGCGCCGAAGAGATAGGCTTCCAGCGATCCCTGCACCGTCAGGGTTGTTCGATTCGCCCAGATCGCCATGAAGACTTCTCCCACGACATCTTCCGAGCTCTCCAGACTTCCCGCGTACGAGACGGCGAATCGAACCAGCTTGACGTAGGTGGCATCGAACAAGGCGTCGAGCGCCAGCCGCGCTTCGTCGTCATTCTTCGATTGCAATTGCGTGAAAAGAGGATCCGCGGCCGGCGTCATACTCTACGCTACAGATGCGCCCGACCGCGCGCAACACTCGATCCCGGCGAAATCGACGGCGCGAGCAGGCCGCGGGAGCGGCCTGCTCCGACTAGCTATAGTTGGAGCTGCGGCAAATCCCGATACAACTCCAACGCGGCCGGGTTGGCGAGCGCATCGGTGTTCTTGACTGGCCGTCCATGCACCACGTCGCGCACCGCGATCTCGGTGATCTTCCCGCTGATCGTTCGCGGGATGTCCGTGACTGGAACAATCACCTTCGGCACATGCAACGGACTCGTATTCGCGCGTATCTGCGTTTTGATGCGATCCACCAACGCGGAGTCGAACGTCACCCCTTCGCGAAGCCGCACGAACAGGACGATGCGCACGTCGCCATGCGCACCGCCACCAAGCTCTTGTCCAATCGCCACACTCTCGATCACTTCGGGGAGCTGTTCGACCTGCCGATAAATCTCCGCCGTCCCGATGCGAACGCCACCCGGATTCAACGTGGCATCGCTGCGGCCATAGATGATCATCCCATCGTGTGCTGTGAGCTCCGCCCAATCGCCGTGCCGCCACGTGTGTGGGAAGACGTCGAAATATGCTCCCCGATATTTCGCGCCGTCCGGATCATCCCAGAACGATACCGGCATGCTCGGGAACGATTTCGTGCAGACCAATTCTCCGGGTTGTCCGACCGTCGCATTCCCATGCTCGTCGAACACTTCGACCGCCATCCCCAAGCCTCGGCTCTGCAACTCACCGCGATACACGGGGAGTGTGGGATTGCCGAGCGCGAAGCAGGAGATGATGTCCGTCCCGCCGCTGATACTCGCGAGATGGACGTCATCGCTGACCTTGGAGTACACATAATCATAGCTGTGCGTCGCGAGCGGACTTCCGGTCGACAAGATCGCCCGCAACGCACTGAGATCGTGCGACACCGCCGGCTCGATCCCCGCTTTCTCCGACAACGCGATGAACTTCGCGCTCGTTCCAAAAACCGTGACACGCTCGCCCGCAACCAAATCCCACATGATCGACGGCCGCGGTTGTAACGGCGCACCATCGTACAAGACGACTGTCGCGCCAACCGCCAATGTACTCACCATCCAGTTCCACATCATCCACCCGCAGGTGGTGAAATAGAACATCCGGTCCGCCGTCGTGAGATCGGTGTGCAACACCAACTCCTTGAGATGCTGCACCAACGTCCCGCCGGCGCCGTGCACCATACATTTCGGAAGTCCAGTCGTTCCCGACGAGTACATGATGTACAACGGATGATCGAACGGCATCCGCGCGAACGTCAACGCCCGCTCGTCGCCCAAGTCTGACCACCGCGTTGCCGAACGAACCCGGCTGAGATCAGCCGACGGATTCCGGTAACCGACGACAACGACGTGCTCGATCTCCGGAATGCGCGACACAATTTCATGAACGCGATCCAAACAATCGAGCTCTTTCCCACCATACCGGTACCCGTCGGCGCAGACCAACACCTTCGGCCGGATTTGGCCGAACCGGTCGATGACGCCCTGCACACCAAAATCCGGTGAGCACGAGCTCCACGTCGCACCCAACGACGCCGTCGCCAACATCGCGATGATCGTCTCGGCGAGATTCGGGAGAAATCCCGCCACCCGATCGCCAACGCCAATACCAAGTTGCTGCAACCCCGCCGCAACGCGCCGCACTTCCTCGAACAGCTCCGCATACGTCAACGTCCGCTGCCGCCCGAGCTCATTCCACGCCACGATCGCCACCCCATCATCTCGGCGACGAAGCAAGTTTTCCGCGAAATTCAATTGTGCGCCAACAAACCAGCGCGGACCGAGCTCGCGGTCCGGCGGCGCCATCCGGTCGAGTCCGACACAGGACGACTCCGGAATCCCATCCGCGACGACACCACAGAAATCGATCAACGCGCGCCAGAACGTCTCGCGGTGCGTAACCGACCATTCGTGCAACATGCCATAGTCCGGAAGCGTCGACTCCGCTCCGCCCGGAAACACCCCCCGTTCGCGCAAAAACGCGACAAACCGGGTGAGGTTCGCGCGTTTTATGCGGTCAGCGGAGGGGCGCCAAATCGCCCCGTCGGTCATGCCGTCCCCGTCATCATGCTCGTCATGACGTTCGTCATGACGTCGGTGGAACGAACGCCGCGGTTTGGGCGTGTTGCGCATCGATCCACGACTTGTGGTACGACGGATCCTCGATGTCCAGCGCCTGCTTCGCGACTTTGAGCGGACGGAACGTATCCATCATCACCGCCAACTCATCCGTGTACTTGGCGCCGATCGACGCTTCCGCGCGACCCGGATGCGGCCCGTGTGGCAATCCATCCGGATGGTGCGTGATCGACCCGAACTCGATCCCTTTGCGCGACATGAACTCGCTCGACGCGTAATACAACACTTCGTCCGAATCGACGTTCGAGTGATTGTACGGCGCGGGGACCGCTTCGGGATGGAAGTCATACGGACGCGGGCAGAACGAGCACACGACGAACCCATCCCCCTGGAACGTCTGATGCACCGGCGGCGGCTGATGCACTCGGCCGACGATCGGCTCGAAGTCCATGATGTTGAACGCCCACGGATAGAAGTAGCCGTCCCATCCCACGACGTCGAATGGATGGTGATCGAGCACGAGCTCGTTGATCCCGTCGTACTGCTTCACGAGAATGGAGTAATCGCCCTTCTCGTCGATCGTGACCAACTTCTCCGGCCGGCGAATGTCGCGCTCCGAGTACGGTGCGCCTTCGATCAACTGCCCGAACTCGTTGCGATAGCGCTTGGGCCACCGGATGTGCCCACGGCTCTCCATGATCAAGAGCTTGGGCTTGTCACCAGCCGCGTCGAAACGATACCGGTGCAAGATGCCACGGTGAATGACGAGATAATCCCCTTCACGGAACGGAAGCTCGCCAAAGACCGACTCGAGAATCCCGCTCCCTTTGCTGACGTAGACGAGCTCGTCCGCCTGCGCGTTGCGATAGAAATGCTCGTCGTCCTTGTCGGGTTCGACGTACAACATCGCGACTTCGGGATTGAACAACAGCGGCGTCCGGTCCAACGTCGGGCTCCCGCCCTTCTTCGCACGCGCGGTGAGAAAATGGCGGTGCCGCAACGTCTGATCTTCGTCGGCCTCGTACTTCGTCTCCTTCACCCGACGCACCGATTTCACGGTGGTCGGTGGATACGTGTGATACAACAGCGACGACGTCCCGGTGAACCCTTCGTGTCCCATCAACTCTTCGGCGTAAATCCCGCCGTCGGGCTTCCGGAAGACGATGTGCCGCTTCTTCGGAATCGATCCGAGCGAATGGTAAATCGGCATGCGACAGTCCTAGATGCGAAAGTGTGACTGCGGTGATTGCAGGATATTACAGGTTGCCGCGGAGCTCTTGCTCGCGCTCGATCGCTTCGAAGAGCGCTTTGAAGTTCCCCTTTCCGAACCCTTTGGCCCCCTTGCGCTGAATGATCTCGTAGAAGACCGTCGGGCGATCCTGCACCGGCTTGGTGAAGATCTGCAACAAATAGCCATCCGGATCGCGGTCGACGAGAATCCCGAACTTCTGCAACACGTCGATCGGCTCGTCGATCTTGCCGACACGCCCTTCGAGCTCGCTGTAGTACGACGTCGGCGTGACGAGGAACTCGACGCCACGATCGCGCAGCTGCGTCACGGTGGAAATGATGTCGTCGGTCGCGAGCGCCATGTGCTGCACGCCAGGGCCGTTGTAGAACTCGAGATATTCGTCGATTTGCGACTTGCGCTTTCCAGCCGCGGGCTCGTTGATCGGGAATTTGATGCGATCGTTGCCGTTCGCCATCACCTTCGACATGAGCGACGAGTATTCGGTGCTGATGTCCTTGTCGTCGAACGTGAGGAGATTGCGGAAGCCCATGACGGTGGCGTAGAAATCGACCCACACGTTCATCTTCCCGAGCTCGACGTTGCCGACACAGTGATCGACGAACTTGAGCCCCACCGGCGCCGGTGAGAAATGCGTCGTCTTCGCGACGAAGCCCGGCATGAAGAGTCCCTTGTAGTTCTTCCGCTCGACGAGCGAGTGAATCGTGTCACCGTATGTCTTGATCGCCGCGATCACGACTTCACCGTTATCGTCGCGCAAAACGCGCGGCTCGTGCACCGCTTCGGCGCCGCGCTCCACCGCTTTGGCGAACGCATCGCGCGCGTCGTCGACCCAGAGCGCCAAGTCACGAACACCATCGCCATGCTTGCGAATGTGCGCCGCGATCTCTCCAGCAAGCGGGCTTGCGGTCTCGGTGATCGGCGTGGTGAGGATGAAGCGAATCTTGTCCTGCTGGATCAAGTAGCTCGCGCGGTCGCGTACGCCGGTCTCGGGGCCACGGTAGCCGATCAGCTTGAAGCCGAACGCCGAGCAGTAGTAGATGCAGGCCTGTTTGGCGTTGCCGACGTAGAACTCGATGTAGTCGGTGCCGTTGATCGGGAAGGTATCGGTGGCCGTTTCGGGGGCCGTCAGCGTCGCGGTGCCCATGTGAATGCTCCTATGCGGGGATCAATGCCGGGTCGAGCGGCGCCAACGGCGCTCCTCTCGGTCCATGAAATTTGACGTCCGGACATCCATATGTCCAATATTATACACGACTGACATTGATATGATACCGATATGGATACCGACATCGAGCTTCGCCACCTCCGCTACTTCGTCGCCGTCGCCGAAGAGCTGAATTTCAGCCGAGCGGCAGCAAGGCTGGGGATCGCCCAGCCGCCGCTGAGCCAGCAGATCCGGCGGCTGGAAGAGTTGATGGATACGCAGCTTTTTCACCGCTCCAGCCGGCGCGTCGAGCTCACCGACGCGGGACGCGAGCTCCTCGAAGGGGCAAGACGGACGCTGTCGCAAGCCGAGGATGCGGTGTCGGGGGCGCAGCGGATGGGGCGTGGCGAGACGGGCGCCCTCACCGTCGCCTTCGCCGCCTCCGTCATGTTCCTCTCCCTTCCTCGGCTCATCCGCGCCTTTCGGAGCCGATATCCGTCCGTCCATCTCGAGCTGCGCGAACTTCCGACCGCGCCGCAGCTCGCGGCGCTACACACGCGAGAGATCGACATTGGATTCGTGCGTCAGCCTGGGCGGGACAAAGCGTTGATGATCCAGACCGTCATGACCGAGCCGCTGTTGATCGGGCTCAACAAACGTCATCCACTCGCCAAGGAGAACCACGTCCCCCTCTCGGCGCTGGCGGACGAGAATTTCGTCTTATTCCCGCGCGACGTCGCGCCGGGGCTCCACGCGCAAGTGTTCGCCGTCTGCAAGGCGGCGGGGTTCACACCGCACGTGACGCAGGAAAGCCGCGAGCTTTACACCACCGTGAGCTTAGTCGAAGCGGGGATGGGCGTCACGATCGTTCCGGCGTCGGTGCAGAAAATGGGATGGACGGGAGTGACGTACAAATCGATCCCATCGCCGCTCGCGCAAAGCCGTATCGGGATGGCGTGGCGCGCCGACGATCGGCGCGCGGTGACGCAGGCGTTCGTGAAGCTGGTGTTGGAGACGGTGGGCGAAAGCGCGTAAGAACGACCGTTACTGGCAGACTACCGATCGGCGCGCGTCGCCCCGTGTGCGTTTCCGTGCGCGTTCGCCAACGCTCGTCCGATGCCACGATAGAACGCCGCGTCGTCGCGTCGTCCTTCTCCATCGAGCGACATTGCTGCGAGCTCGATGGCGTAGAGGATGTTGCCGAGGTAGAGCTCCGCGAGCCCACCGACCGTCGTGGGACGGTCAGGAGAGGTGGCCGCACTCACATCCGTGGGATTCGTCATGACGGATTATCGGAGTGAACAGGATACGCGCCAGTCGTCATCGCCGACGACGAATGGATGCGAATCACCACCGCCGTAATGTTGTCGATGCCGCCGCGCGCGTTCGCTTCGGCAATCAATGCATCGACCAAGCGTCCCGGAGGAATGCGGGAGGCGAGCAACTGATGGAGCCGCCAATCCTCGACCATCCCCGTCAAGCCGTCACTCGCAAGGAGGAAGACGTCACCGACACGGACTTCGCCGTCCAGGATGTCGGGCTCGACGTCGAATCCCATCCCGATACATCGCGTGATGACGTTGCTCTGTTTGGAATGCCGAGCTTCGTGGGCGGTGATGAGACCGGCGTCGAGCTGCTCCTGGACCAGCGAATGATCGTGCGTCAGCTGGCGGAGCTCGCCGTCACGGAAGAGATAGATGCGCGAGTCGCCGATGTGGCCGATGATGAACCGCTCGTCGGCCAGGACCAGCGTCGAGGCGGTGGTGCCCATCCCCAGTTTATCGGGTTCGGACTTCGTCCGTTCGTACACGGCGCGGTTCGCGTGGCGGAGCGCCACGGAGACCGTTTCGAGCGCGTGGGTACTCTCCAGGTCGTTCAGGTTGGACAAATCGCCCGAGATGACCTCCACGGCCATCTGGCTCGCCACCTCGCCGGCGGCGTGTCCGCCCATGCCGTCGGCGACGATGAACAGCCCCCGGTACTCGTTGGCGTCGGCGAAAAAGCTGTCCTCGTTCCCCTTCCGGACTCGACCAACGTCGGTTCCAGCGGCGACAGCGAAATGCACTAGTGTCTCATTGGTAAACAGTGAATGCGCATTCACGTGTGTTTTAAATCTGTAAGCGCCACAGGCGGTCGTACAGGCCGCGCGTGGCGAGGAGTTGTGCATGGGTCCCACGCTCCACCACTTCGCCGTGGTGGAGCACTAGAATAGTATCGGCATCCACAATGGTACTGAGCCGGTGGGCGATCGCGATGGTCGTCCGGCCCGCCAGAAGGACCCGGAGGGCGTGCTGGATCTCCGCCTCGATCTCGCTGTCGACCGCGCTGGTGGCCTCGTCCAGGAGGAGTAGCGCGGGGTCGGCAGCGACCGCTCTGGCGAAGGAGAGCAACTGCCGTTCCCCGACGCTGATCGACGCGCCCCGCTCACCCAGCCGCTGGTGGTAGCCCTCGGGGAGACGGGTAATGACCCGGTCGGCTCCCACCTGGCGGGCGGCATCTTCCACCTGGGCATCGCTGAGTGGGTTCGAGAGCCGGATGTTGGAGCGGACGTCGCCGGCGAAGAGGAAAATGTCCTGTTGGACATAGCCGATGAGCGAGCGGAGCTCTTCGATCGGCATTTCTCGAACATCCGTTCCATTGACGAGAATCCGCCCGCGCTGCGGATCGTAGAACCGCATCAGCAGGTTGACGATCGTCGTCTTCCCGGCGCCCGTGTGTCCGACCACGGCGAGCGTTTCGCCCGGACGGACGGTGAAGGACACCCCTTTGAGCACCCACTCCGGAGTGTCCGACGGTTTTGCCGCGCCGTCGGCCGCGGTATGGGGCACGTCGTACGCGAACCAGACGTCATCGAAGGTGACTTCGACGGGCGTGTGCGGACGGACGGTCTGAGTCGTTCCAACCGACGGCGTCATCGTCTCGATCCCTGCCCCGGATGCTCCGGCCGGGGTATCGAGCAGCGCGAAGATCCGCTCGGAGCTCGCCATCGCGGTTTGGAGGGTGTTGTACTTGTCGGAAAGATCTTGCAGCGGTTGGAAGAAGCGGCGCACCAACTGTAAGAAAGCGGCGACGGTCCCGACGGTGAGCGTCGTCGCGCTCACGCGCGATGCACCGGCGATGATGAGACTCGCCAACGCTACCGACGTCAGAATTTCGATCGCCGGAAAGTATAGCGCGTAGATGGTGATCGATTTGAGGTGGGCATCGAGATGCGACCGGTTCAACTCGTCGAATCGCTTGGCCTCACTCTGCTCTCGGCCGAACAGCTGAACCACGCGCATCCCGGTAATCCGTTCCTGGAGGAATGCATTGATTCGCGCGAGACGCGTCCGGATGTCGCGATAGGAGACGCGAACGCGCGCGCGGAACTGGTACGAGACCCACACGACGAACGGGATCACCGCGAACGCCGCCAGCGCCAGCCGCCAATCGGTGATGAGCATGGCGACGGCGATCGCCAGCAGTGTGAAAAGATCGCCAATCCCGCTCACGACGCCGGCGGTGAACAGCTCGTTCAACGTCTCCACGTCGGAGGTGACACGCGTGATCAGCCGGCCGGCGGGATTCCGGTCGAAGAACGGAATCGGGAGCCGCTGCAGATGCGTGAACAGCTGCACGCGGAGATCGTGCATGACCTGCTGGCCGAGCCGCGCGGTCAACCAGGTTTGTCCGTACGTGGACAGGAATTCGGCGATCAACGCGAGCGCGTAAAGAATCGCCGCGGTGCGAATCATCCCCGCATCGTGCGCCGGGAGTGCATGATCGATCACACGCTGTGTCAGGAATGGGCCGACAAGCTGGAGCGCCCCTTCGATACAGAGCAGGATGACGGCACCGACGATCCACCCGCGATACGGACGAGCATAGGCCAGAAGACGCCGCATGAGCCGGCTATCGTACGCTTTACCGAGTGCGTCTTCGTCGTGCAGTGAGGGAGAAGCTACAGCAGTCATGACGGGCGAAATCTATACGGGGGCGCCACCGCACCGAAAAAACGCGCTGGTACGAGGGTTGCTTTCAAGAAGCTGACAGAGCGAAGAATTCCCATACCGTCATCTTGGAGGCAGCAATGTCATATCTCGCATGGATCGTCCTCGGTTTGCTGGCCGGCGCGATCGCAAAAGCAATCATGCCGGGGAACGATCCTGGCGGCATCATCGTCACCATGATCATCGGTATCGTCGGCGCGTTCGTCGGCGGCTGGGTCGGGGGGATGTTGACCGGCACGGGACTCACCGGTTTCTCGCTGTGGAGCCTGGTCCTCGCCGTCGTCGGCTCGATCGTCCTCCTCTGGATCTACCGCATCAGCACTCGAGGACGAACCACCACGATCTAGCGGGGCCAGTGGGTTCGACGCGGCACGCACGCACCTTCACACCGCACCTTACCAGCATCGGATCGCGCACCTTGGGAATGGGCCGAGTGGACATCCACTCGGCTTTTTTCATGGTAATTACGGCGTTTCTTCGCCCCGCCCGGTTATCTTTAATCCGTGAAGGATAGCATCATCATCCGGGGCGCCCGGCAGCACAATCTCAAAGGGTTCGACCTGGAGATTCCGCGCCGATCGTACACCGTCATCACTGGCCCCTCCGGGTCGGGCAAGTCGTCGCTGGCGTTCGACACGATCTACGCCGAAGGCCAGCGCCGCTACGTGGAATCGCTCTCCGCCTACGCCCGCCAGTTCCTCGAGCGGATGGAAAAGCCCGACGTCGACATGATCGAAGGGCTCTCCCCCGCCGTCGCCATCGAGCAAAAGAATCCGACCAAGACCTCCCGCTCGACCGTCGGGACGGCGACCGAGGTCTATGACTACCTCCGGCTGCTCTGGGCACGAATCGGACGAACGTTCTGCCCCAAGTGCGGGCGGGAAATGAAGCCCGACACCGTGCAGTCGGTGACCGACGCCGTCATGTCGCTCCCGGACGGGACGCGCTTCTCCGTCGCCTTCCCGCTCAAGCTGTCGAACAAAGTCACGCACCCGGTCGTGGCGGAGAATCTCCGCACCCAGGGGTTCATCCGCGTGAGCCTGGACGGCGTCGTGCGCCAGCTCGACGAGCTCGATGCGGCGAATGTGAAGGACGATCTCACGCGCGCGAAGGAGCTCCTCGTCATCGTCGACCGGTTGGTGGTGAACCCGGAGGCGCGGAGCCGAGTGGCTGATGCGGTCGGCACATGTTTTACGGAGGGGGATGGCGACGTCGTGATCCTGCTCGCGTCGCCAGTGACGTCCCCGATCGACGGCGCGACCGTCGACCGGCTCCGATTCACGGAGCGGTTCGAGTGCGCGAACGACGGAACGACCGCCCCCGCGCCGACGCCGCAACTGTTCTCGTTCAACAACCCGCGTGGCGCGTGCCCGCGGTGCAACGGGTTCGGCGCGATTCTCGAGTACGACGAGTCGTTGATCGTCCCCTACCCCGAGCGGACGTTGCGCGACGGCGCGCTCGATCCGTGGACCAAGCCGCGGTACGACAACAAGCGCCGTCTCCTCGCGGAGTTCGCGCGAAAGAATGGAATTCCGCTCGACGCGCCGTGGATGGTGTTGAAGCAGACACAGCGCGATCTGTTACTGCACAGCGACAATCGGCGCGGTTACGTCGGCGTGTTCCCGTTTCTCAAGGCGTTGGAGGAGAAGCGGTACAAACAATACATTCGCGTCTTCCTGCGACAATATCAAACGGCGCAGGAATGTCCGGATTGTCACGGCTCCAAATTGCAGCCCGATGCGTTGAACGTGCGCGTCGCGAACCGGACGATCGCAGACGTCTGCGAATTCCCCGTCGATGCATTGAGCGAGTGGCTCGAGACGTTGGAGCTGACGCCGTTCGAGGAACAAGTCGCGTCGACGATTCTCACGGAGGCGCGTGGGCGCGTGCGATTCCTGCGCGACGTCGGGTTGGATTACCTGACGTTGAATCGCGGAACGCGCACATTATCTGGCGGTGAAGCACAACGGATCGGGCTGGCCAACTCACTCGGATCGCAATTGGTCGACACATTGTACGTGCTGGACGAACCGTCGATCGGATTGCACCCGCGCGACATGAATCGCCTGCTCAAGTTGTTGCAGCGGTTGCGCGACGGTGGAAACACGGTGCTCGTCGTGGAGCACGACCCCGCGGCGATCGAAGTCGCGGATTACATGGTCGAGCTCGGCCCTGAAAGTGGTGAGCGTGGTGGGCATATCGTCTTCGCGGGACCGATGTCGCGCGCGGCGGAGAGTCCGCTGACTGGGAAATATCTCACGGGGGCGCGGAGTATCCCACTCCCTGAGGAAAGACGGCGTGTTGGACCGCAGTGGATCACGCTGACAGGTGCGCGGGAGCACAACGTCAAAGGGGTGGACATCAGAATCCCGATCGGCGCGATGACGGTCGTTACGGGCGTATCTGGATCTGGGAAGAGCACGCTCGTGCACGACGTGTTGTATCACGCGCTCGAGACGCACATCGCCGGCGAGCATTCGGCGAAGCGGCATCTCGGGGAAAGTGTCGGACAGTACGACGCGATCACGGGGATCGAAGCGATCGACGACGTGGTATTGATCGATCAAAGCCCGATCGGAAAGTCGCCGCGCTCGAATCCCGTGACATACGTCAAAGCGTTCGACGAGATCCGGAACATCTTCGCGGATACTCCACTTGCGCGCCAACGGAAGTACACACCGGGGACGTTCAGCTTCAACGTCGCGGGCGGACGGTGCGAGCGATGCGAAGGCGCGGGGTATCTCGAAGTCGAGATGGTCTTCATGGCAGACGTCTTCGTCCCGTGCGATGACTGCGGCGGGAAACGGTTCAAGCCGGAAGTGCTCGACGTCGCGGTGCATGGAAAGAACATCTACGATGTGTTGCAACTGACGGTCGATCAGGCGATTCGGTTCTTCCCGCGTGAGGAGAAGCTCGGGCAGGCGCTGTGGCAGTTGCAGCAGGTGGGGCTGGGGTATCTCACGCTGGGACAGCCAGCGACCACGTTGTCGGGTGGTGAAGCACAACGGATCAAAGTGGCGCGCGAGTTGGCGTTGGCTGGAAAGAAGGGCGGGCGGAAGATTTACATCATGGATGAGCCGACGACCGGGTTGCACTTGGAAGACATTCGGAAGTTGGCGTCGGTGATGGACCGGTTGGTCGACGCGGGGCATACGTTGATCTTGATCGAACACAATCTGGATGTGATCAAGCTCGCGGATTGGATCATCGACATGGGACCGGACGGCGGAACGAAAGGCGGCGAGCTGGTCGCGATGGGACGTCCAGAACAAATTGTCGCGACGCCCGCGTCGCATACGGGACGGTGGTTGGCGCCGTTGCTCGAAGGGCGCGCGGTGCCGTCCGCGCCGTCGGGTGGAGCGCTGTCTAGCGGTGCTCTTGGGAGAGACGAGCGAGGGTCGCCGCGACGCGGCGCGGCACGAATCGAGTCCCGAACGCAACGCACTGGTTGAGGAAGCCGGGGATGGCGACGCGCTGTCCCCGCATCATGGCGCGATAGCCAAAGCGCGCGACGTCGTCGACGTCCATCATAAAAGGGCTTTTTTCCATCCTGGCGGTGCGCATGCCGGCGTCGGTCGCGAAGCGGGTGCGTGTCGGACCCGGGCACAGTGCGGTGACCGTCACGCCGGTGTCACGCAGCTCCTCGGCGATGGCCTCGCTGAAGTGGAGGACGTAGGCCTTGCTGGCGTAGTAGACGGCCATCAGTGGGCCGGGTTGGAAGGCGGCAGTCGACGCCAGGTTCAGAATGCGTCCCGCGCGACGCGACAGCATGTGTGGCAGCGCCAACTTCGTGAGCGTCGTGAGCGCGGCGATGTTGAGATGGATCATCTCGAGTTCCCTCGCGAGCGCGGTGTGCGCGAAGGGGCCCTTGAGCCCGAACCCCGCGTTGTTGACGAGGATGTCGACAGTGAGGTTGCGTGCGGCAATTTCCTTGATCAGCCGCGATGGTGCGCCCGGATCTGTGAGATCGAGGGGGATGACCGTGACGACGATGCCATGTCGCGACGACAGGTCGGTGGCGACCTGTTCGAGCTGTTCGGTGGAACGTGCCGTGAGAATGAGTGGATGCCCGTGCGCGGCGAGCTCGCGCGCCAGCGCGAGTCCAATGCCGTGGGATGCCCCCGTGATCAGGGCGGTGGATGCCGAAGGGAAAGAGGTGGGCATCCCACTACATTAGCATCCTCCTACGATTCCCGTAACAGGCGCTCGATGATGCCGGAGAGTTTGGCCTCGAGATCTTTCCGATGTCCAGATTGGACATACCGAATGATTCCATGCCGGTCGATCACGTAATAGGTCGGCGCCCCGATGACGGCATACGTCTGGAAGAGTGGTACGTAGGCCTCGCCCCGCGCCCGCGTCGCGGTATCCTGCGCGGCCAAGACGCCAATAGGAAACGGAATCGGCTTGTCGTCGCGCCAGAAGTGTTCATCGTACGCCAGCTCTTGTTCGGCCGTCGCGGTGTCATGCTGCGGGGTCTGTTGAAAGAGGTACGTCATGAACATCGGGTGCACACCACGATCGCGATATTTCGTGTAAATCGACCGCAACGCGGGGTATCCCTTGTGACATTCCGGACACCCCGTCCAGGTAAATTCCACCAATGTGACCGGCTGCGATAAATCCGCTTTGGTCATGCCGTCCGGCGCGTTCAGCCAGTACGGCGCCGCGAGCTCCGCCGGCACGTGTTGTCCCACGAACGCGTATTGCTGCCGAGTCTTACGCCAAGTGCTCGGTTCCTCCTGATTCGACCCGTGCTTGGCGTTGGCCTTCGGCCAGAGCGACAAACAGTGGTCCATCGCCGAGACCGCTCCGGCGAAATCGTCTGCGTCAGCCGCCGCGATGGCTTTGAGGTTGTCGAACCCGCACATGGCCTCACGCCCTTCGGGCGTACGTTGGGATGCGCGTGACATGGCGCGCACCGCTCGTTCGGCACCGGCGAGATGCATCGCGCGGTGTGGATCGCCGGGGGGATACAACCACGTCAATGTCTCGTGCACCGTCAAGAGCTGTGTCGCGTGTACGTGTGGGATTCGCTCCAACTGCTCGAGATAATATTCAGCACGCTCGATCCAGCTCGGCGTCTCGTCGACGTCGTGGCTCCCCATCAACGACATGATCGCCTGGGTGATCGCCTGGGCGCTATCGGGGCGAGTTTTCGCCACCGTGATTGTTCGGTCGAGCGCGATGAAGTATTCGCGGTCGAGGTGGCCAATCTGATACAACGCCGTGGCCGACCAGAGTTGCGCGGAGTCGACCGTCGCCGGATCGAAGCGCCGGCCGCACGTTGCGGCATTCGTGCGATAGTTCGCGTTGACCTCGGCGCGGTGCAACGTGCGCATGTCCTTACCAAACAACGCGCCGGCAATCTGGAGGCACGCCGACGGCGTCGGCGCCGTCATCAAGTCTTGCGGCGTCGTATCATGCGCGGCGGGAGTGGGCGCCTGCATCGCCTCGCCGCTGCGCAGGGGAAGACACCAGGCGGTGCCGAGCGATGCCACGACCGTGAGTGTGCGAAGAGACGCGCGGTGGAAAAAAGCGAGATGAAACATGCGAGAGCGAGAGAGGCGGAGGAGAAAGGGGGACGGGGTCTCAGGAGCATCTCAATACCGAAGACGCACGCCAAACTTGCTTTGGCGTCCCATGACCGGGTACAGCGTGCTGTAGTCCGAGCGATAGTAGTTGCCGAGATTCTGAATCTGCGCGACCAGTTCGACGTGTTTGGCGAACCGATGCGTGGCGTTCACGTCCGTCGTCGTGTATCCCCTGCTCAAAGCGCGGTACCCTTGGAGCGACATCCGGGCCTTGTCGCCATCCAACCGGATCGACCAAATGCCCCAGCTCAGATCATCGCTGTACCGATACAACATTCCGATTCCGTGGACGTCGAGCGATACCACCGAATTGGCCTTCCCGTATTGCAGCAGGAGCGCCCAGGTATGTTCGGGAAAGTTGTTGAACACGGCGCCCGGTCCATATTGAGGATAGCTACTGACGGGAAAGAGCGCGCGGTAGGCCGGCGTGATGCCGATCATGCGACTCTTGGTCCACGAATAGGTGCCTTTGGTCGTGAGAGGCCCCGTGTTGACCGTTCCTTGAAACTCCCATCCCTGGTTCCGAATGCTCCCGATGTTGACGTTCTTGAGCTGTTGGAGGTAGTAGTACTGGTTGTTGGCCGGTCCGTACGGATAGGGAATCGATCGGACACTATCGACCGCGGCTCCGGCAATGAGCCCGTCGGCCGTCTGATTATATCGCGTAACGATGAGGGATCCGAGCTTCCCAAAGTACAGGTCGACTCCGCCTTCCCCGCCCTGTTGGAACTCCGGGCCGAGATCCGGATTGGCGATCTGCAGATCGAAGTTGTTGGGATAATAGGCTTTATAGTACGACGCGCTGTACGGATCATCCCACGCCGATTTTTCCACCTTTTGATCGAACGTCGGCGGCCGCGTCGAGCGGCCGTAACTGGCCCGAAACTTGGCGGAGATCCCCCCCGTCTCAAACGCGTAGGCAACACCGTACCTGGGGGCATAGTTCGGTTGCACCGCCTTCCCATAATTGGGATTCCACTCAGCGCGGAGCCCATAGGTGAAGGTGAGCGCGTCGAAGAACTTGAGCTGCCCTTGCACGAACGCGCCCGAATTACGATTGGGTTGTCGGAAGATGGATGGTGGATACGTACCGTTCAACATCCCGCTGAGGTGTGGAAGCGACAGCGCATCGGTATAGATCGTGATGTCGTTCCATTCGTCAGCGCCGGCGGTCATCACGAGCTGCGCAATCGAGGTGACCGGAGTCCGCGCGGTCGTGGAATAGGAGACCGACGTCTTGCCATAATGCGCGGAGCGAAAGGCGAAGGTCGTGTCGCCCGTGCCGTAGAAATGGTAGGGATCACTCTCCTTCTCACTGTCAGACGCATCATGTCCGACGGTGAATTGATGCGACCACCACGTCGTTGGCGCGTATCCCACACTGAGTCCTACCGTTTCCGTCGTCACGGACGCCGCGGATACCCCTCCATTGTTGTTCAATCCATCGGAAACATAGTAGCCGTTCGCCTGCCGCACACCGACCGTCTCTTGCGGTCCTCCAGCGCTGTGATCGCTACTCACCGCCATCCGGAAACTCGCATCGGCAGTCATCGGACCCGTTTGAAGATGCACGCCACCGAATCCGCTCGCCGTCGTCACCTGCTCGGACGGCGTCCAGCGTCCGACATAGATCCATGATCCACCGCCATTATAGGACAGTCTCCCTTCCACGCCGTTCATCTGCGCCGAATAATCATGCTGCGGCGTTCTGGCGGGGGTGAAGCTGTTCTCGACCGTGCCGAGCAAGGCAGACGCCGTGATCTGCGGCTTGGCCGTTGCGCCACGTTTCGTGAAGATCTGCATGACACCACCGAGCGCGTTGGAGCCATAGATGGTCGAGGCCTGCGGGCCGGTAATGATCTCGATCCGCTCGATACTTTTGGGGTCGATCTGATTGAGATACTGCATGTTGGCGAGCTCGACCCCGTCGACGTACGTCTTGATGGGATTCGGGTTCGGTCCGAAGTCCGTGCCGTACTGCGGGAGCGACGTCGCCCCGCGCGAATACATCGACGTGACCTGATTCGGGCCGTAGACGTACACCGACGTTCCCTGATTGACGGAAAAGAGCCCCGGAATGTCCCCGCGGAAGAGCTGGTCGACGCGCGTGACGCCGCGCTGCTCTAGCTCTTTGGCCGTAATCACGGTGATCGCGTTCGGCACGGACTTGATCTCCGTTGGAATCACCGTCCCTGTCACCACGATCTGGTCCAGCTGATTCGCGCTTGGCATCAGCGTCACGTCGAGCGTGACCGTCGACTCATCCGTCACCGTCACGTGACGCGACTGGCGTGTGTAGCCGAGGTACTTGATGGTGACGACGTGCTCACTCGCGGTGACGTGCGGAAATACGTACGCACCGTCGTTCCCCGTGAGCACCCCTTTGGTCGCGCCATCCAACGTCAGCGACACGCCAACCATGGGCCGGTTCGTCTTTCCATCGATCACCTTTCCGGCGATACCGCCGAACACCGTTTCGTTTTGGGCCGGTGTGTCCCCCCGTGACGTGACACTGAGATGTCCGCCCGGTAATAGAACGAGGTGCAGCGAGGTGCCATCGAGCACCTTGGCGAAGGCATCCCCTAACGGAAGACGAACCGCGTGTAACGTGACGGGTTTCGACACCGCCGACACGGCGTCCGTGCGATAGATGACCGTGACCGCGGCCGCGGCGGCAATGTCATCGATGGCGTGCGCGAGCGAGACGCGATCGAGCGTGACCGTCACGGGCTTGGCCAGGACCGCGTCAACCGCCACGGAATTGGATCGCGTCTCCACGGCGAGTGTGGTTTGGGCGTGCGTCATCGCCGGAACGGAGATCGCACCAGCTCCGGTGGTAAGGCAGGCAATCATCCCGAAGAATCCGCGTTGTCGCGGAAGGATTCTACGACGTGAAGGTGTCATCGACCGACGTCCATGGAAGGGGTGAAAGAGTCACCGGCCGTGTGGCGCGGTGAGGCCAGAGCATCATGCGAGTGCCGGTTGGACGGCTCCTGACGCGTGAGAATGACGGTGTCGCCCACAGCATTCATGCGAACACCGAGCGCGCTTTCGAGTGCCGCGAGGACTTCGCTGCGTGACCAATGCACGTCGAATGTTGCGGTCAGCCGATATCGTTTGATCGTAGAATCTGGAAGGCGGAACGTCACCCCGTACCAACGACCGACCGTGGTCAAGACCTCCGTCACCGGTGTATCGCGGAAGCTGAGACGTCCGTCGACCCATCCATTCAAGACGGAGATGTCGGAGACGGCTTCGGTCGTGACCGTGGAATCCGTCACCTGTGCGACCGTCCGCGCGACTAACGTCGCGGTGCGAGTGGCGCCCGTCGAGACTTTCCCGTCGAGGACAAAGACCCGGGTCCTGGTATCCGTGGGATAATGTCGAATGCCAAAGGTGGTGCCGAGCACTTTGGTGACGACGCGACCGGTATGGATCGTCAACGGCGTGCGCGAATGATGGGTGACGACAAAGGCAGCTTCCCCGGACAACGTGGCGTCATTGTCACGCATGGTGAGTGTCGTGAGCGGCGCGAGCGTCGCGCGAACACCATCGGCAAGCGTGACGGTCATGCGCTCCCCAACGCTGGTCGCGTATGTTGTGGCTGGCGATGTCGACGTCCGGCTGCTGAAAACTTGCGGCGCAACGATGCCAAGGATGAGAACAGCGGCGCCGGCGATGACGGATCGGAGGATGAGCGACCGTGTGGGTGTGCGACGCCAGCTCAGCGGAATCCGGGTTGCCGACACGTCCCTTCCTCGCCCGTCTTTGCTGCGGCGCCCCGTGGTAGTCTGATCTTGCTCACCCAAGGCGATGGTTGGCGCCACACCAGCAGCGAAGGATGCGCCAGGATCGCGAACTGCGGACCGTCCGTGCGAGAGATCGAGCGCCCGGTGGAGCGCCGCGGCCGCAGTGGGTGCGACGCGCGTCATCGCCCAATCGTCGCCGAGGAGGGGGTCGGCGCTGGAGTCGGAGCCGGAATCGGGGCCGGACGCGGAAGTGTGATCGTGTGCCATCGAGCTATAGGCACCTCAGGGTGGCCCGATCTTTCACTCCTCTTTTTTAGAGGTGCGTTTAGTCGCGCTCGAAGGCGTGAAGAATGGGGAGAAGTTGCTCGCGCGCCCGCGTGAGCTGGATGGAGACGGCGTTGGGCGACAGGCCGAGGAGCGCGGCGATTTCGCTCACGGTGAGATGCTGGCGCCAGCGGAGCGTGATGATCTCTCGACGGCGCGCGGGCATGGTGGCGAGCGCGGCCGAGAGCTTGGCGTCGAGGTCGTGGCTATACGCGATTGTCTCAGGGCTCTCGGGCGGCGTCCCGAGGACCTGTGGGGTGCCGGCTGTGCTTTCGCGTGCTTCGTCGCGGGCGATGACACGCACGTGACGAAGCACATTGAGCGCCTTGTGGCGGATAGCGCCAATCAGATAGGCGCGCAGTGAGCTCGTGATGCGCCACGTGGCGCGTTGTTGCCACAGGCGGAGGAAGACGTCGTGGAGCACGTCTTCGGCGCCGTCTTCGGTGTGGAGAATGTGATACGCGGTTTCCCAACACGCGGTATAATGGGTGACGTATAGCTCACGGAACGCATTCGCGTCACCCGCGTTGATCCGGGCGAGCTGGGCGGCGTCAGCGGGCGGGACGGCTGGTGACGATGCCGGTGACGATGCGAGTGAGGGTTGTTGAGACGGATGCCCCGCGGCCGGCGTATGCTCGTCGTCAGCGAGAAACCAAAACCCGGAGAGTGGCGTGGCCATTCAGGGGGTGGGGTGCGGGGCTCGAGATGGATGCATTGGGCGAGTATACAGGTGAGAACTGGAGCGGGCAATGCTGGAATGTGGTGGTGAGAATAGGTAGAGGTTTTGATTCGAACGATTGTTCTACATCTGTTTGGGGAAGGGCCTTTCGCGAGGCAAGCGCGGTTTTCGGGGGCAGTGCGTTGGACGTTCTCGAGGGCCTCCGGGAGTTGAGGGGCGAGGGTGGACAGTGTATCTTGTAGGTCTGTGCCCGGTGCGGGATGCCGGGTCGATCCCCAGTAGCTCAGTTGGTCAGAGCATTCGACTGTTAATCGAAGGGTCGTAGGTTCAAGTCCTACCTGGGGAGCTTGTAAGTCGTTGGCCCCACGTGATTTACGTCGCGTGGGGCTTTTTGTTTGTATGGGCCCGGGCTGTTTGGGGGCTGTTTCGCCCCCATCATCGCCCGATGACCGATTTTTCTACCACCTTTGTTGGCTTTGTTGGCTTTGTTGGCTCGTTGATAACCGCCAGCATGGATTCGTGGTCAGGGCGTTGGTAGCACGTCTCCAATGTCTGCACACTTTTCCATCCCACCTACCACTGCTCGGTCACGAGGATCGAAGCCGGAGCCCAGACCCAAGTGCTCGAGTGTGATGGGCCGGATCGCGTTGATCCAGTCCGCCATGCTCGCCCAGGTTGATCACGCGGAGCTGGCGGGTCAGCAGAGTTACAGATGTATTCCTAAGCTGAGGTGTCGTGTCGCCGGGAGTGGGGATGTAACAAATCCGGATAGCCGCGCGGCACTCGTCGCCCCGATGTAGCCGGTGATACCCGTTTCAAGGGCGTGCGTGTCTGGTATGCCTCATGACCGAGACACGCAAGAGGCTCGAACTAGCATCATCCTCTTATGCCTTCACTGTGCGCTGCAACTCGGCCTTGCTTCCCGAGAAACGTATCGGGAGGATAAAGGCGAAAGTGCTCCCCTTGCCGACAGTGCTCTGCGCGACGTTCACATCGCCGCCAAGTGAGCGCGCGAGCTGGCGGGCCACAGCCAGCCCGAGTCCAGTGCTGCCAGCACCGCCCCGCGTTGTGGTCGGATCAACTTGCCAGAATGGCTCGAAGACGTGCTCCCTATTCTCGAGCGCTATACCGCGGCCGGTATCGGTAATCTCGAAGTGGATCCGCCCATCGTCGCCCAGTCCCTCGACGCGGAACAACAGAATGACCTCACCGGTGTTGGTAAACTTGACGGCGTTCGCGAGCAGGTTGACGAGAATCTGACGAAGCTTGCGTGGATCCGTGTAGAGCTGAAGCGGCTCTTCCGCGCCCTCGATGCGGATGCGCAACCCCTTCTGCGTCGCCAGCGGATGAATGAGCACCAGACTCTGCTCGACGGCGTCACGGAGGAGCAACGCCTCCGCACGGACGATGTCTTCCCCCGCCTCGACGCGCGCGTAACCGAGGAGCTCTTCGACGAGTCCTAGCAGGTGCGTGCCCGAGGCGGTCACACGCCCCAAGTGGTTTTTTTGCAGCGCGCTGACTGGTCCGTACATCTCATCGGAAAGTAGCGCGGTGTAACCGAGTATGGCGCTCATGGGAGTACGCAACTCGTGACTGATCGTGGCGACGAAACGCGCTTTCGACCGGTTCGCCTCTTCCGCCGTCTCACGAGCGCGTCGTTCGGCGGCCCGCAAGTGGGCCCGCATGATCGCTTGTGCGCACATGACACCGAGCGTGAGGACGAATGCCCGCTCGTCCTCGTCGAAGATCTGTGGTGCCGGCCACGTGAGCCCGAGGACACCACGCAGCTCGCCATTTGCCCACACCGGAACAATAGCCGCCGCACGAGCGCCCGCGCGAATCATGGCGGCGCCCCAATCTGGATAGCGTGCCAGCTCTCCCTCAGACGCCAAGAACAGCGGCTCACCAGTACGCGCCACTTCCGCCAAAGGAACCGGGGCATCGAGGGGCAACTGCTCCAACGCGGCTTGCACGTCGGCTGGCAACCCGATCGCATGCACGACGTTGAGCGTCAATGCGTCGGAAGAAGCGGACGTCCCCGCGGATGCTGAGGTGGAGACCGCAGGCGGAAACGTGCCGAGCGTCACCACGACAGCGCTCATCGCTCCGAGCGCCGACAACGCTTGCTGCTCCACAAGATCCGCGGCCTCTGTGGGACCGAGGGCGTCAGTTAGGGAGCCACTGAGCGCGGCAAGGGCACGAAGACGGTAGCTCGCCCCAGAGATCGCCACGCCGTGGCTGTGGTCCAGGGGGATCTGTTCGTGTTCCCCCTGTTGAGGATTCCGCCCCGTGGCGGATTGCGGTTCATCTGACGGATCGCGCATGGGACTGTCCCGAAAGGGCGTCGCCAGGAGCGCCGAATGTCGGACGCATGGTGGCGCTAAAAGGCCACCCGCCCTGCACTGGTGCGAAAACAGCAGTAATCTAAATCTACCTTCGGTCCGAGACAGAAGCAATCATGCGAAGCGCCAAATGCCAGGATGGTCGTGTCGCCCGGCCTCCGTATCGCATTCCTCACGCACGACCATCGCATTCTATGCCTCGCGGGACGCAAAGTGATCAAAAAGGCGCTGAAACGCCGTGAGGTACGCTTCGGCATCGAAATGTGTGGGGTCCATCATTGCCTGGACCGCACACCCACTGATCAGGCTGACCGCGAGCGCCGCCAGCGAAACCGGCGTCATAGGAGAGTCGTGAAATACGGTGGTGGGAAGCATCTCCTCAGCCATGGCTTTGATCGCCGCCCGATAGCGTTCGAGCGCGGCCGCGATCTTTTGGCGGATTCCAGCCTTGCGGACGCCGAGCGCCCAGTATTCAAAAAACAGGCGAGTGCCGCGCGGATCGCTGGCGAGGCGTCGCAACTCCTGCCGAAGCAGCGCGCCGAATCGCTGGGGGGCGTGGGGGATCTTGGCGACGTCCGCCGATACGTGCAGTATCGCTGTCGTGGCGAGTACGCGATCAAGCAACGCGTCGATGAGTGAATCTTTCCCCCGAAAATAGAACACGACGAGGCCGTGACTCAGCTTCGCCTTCGCCGCGACGGCCCGCAGGGTGACTCCGTCGATTCCTGTCCGTAACGCCACGTGGTAAGCGGCACTCACGATTTGTTCCCGCCGCTCGTCTTCTGTCGCTCGCAGTCCCGGCAATCTCAGCTCCGTTTGTGAGGGGATGCCCAACCTGGCTAGCCGGGCACATCGCCCCGGCGCTATTGACCATTCGGATAATAACGACTAACTTAGTTATTATACAACTGGTCAACACGGAATTGAGCCTTGATCGCTCACCGCACGAGACACGACTGACCGGTGACTCTATACTGTCCTCTCGGAGGATCATATGCGTACACTCAAGACTCTGACGTTCCTGGTGTCGACGTTGACGATTGTTGCCTGCAACCCATTTCACCATGACCCAGTGACGAAGGTGAGCCGGGACGTGAACGTGAACTCACGGTGGCGTGCTTCGCTCGTCACTCCAGCCACGTTAGTCGGTGCAGTGCAGATCAATGGTACGGCGACCATGCAACCAGGCCGGACCACTGGGGACACGGATTTTTCAGTTGGCGTTGATAACGCGACACCGGGCGGCGTACATCCATGGCAGGTACACCGTGGTCAATGCGGCTCGGATGAAGGCGTTCTCGGTTCCGCCGATGCCTATAAGGCGATCAAGATCGACGATGATGGCCGAGGGAAAGCGACAGCGACCGTCGTAATGACGACTCCAACCTCGGGAAGATACTTCGTGACGGTGCAGGCCTCGGAAGCCAATTCAGAGACAGTCGTTGCTTGCGGCAACCTCGCTCCACCCGCACAGTAATCGACGATTTCCAGTGAGATTGTCCCCGTCGGCTCGATGGGGGCGTCGCATGCGTGAGCGCTCCTTTACACCGCATCCGCCATCGCATTGAAGTTGAAATCCTACCCCATCATCGGCGGCACGATGATGGGGGGACGTCAGGCGGGATCGGGATGCGCAGGTCGAACACGCGCATCCCGATCTTCGACCGGCGCCCGAGCCATCGGCGTTGTGGTTCAGGACCGAAAATGGCGAGCCGCCCATACGTACTCCTCCCCCATCGAGTGACTCGTGCATGTGCGACACGAGCTGCGCCACCGCGGCCGGGCCGAGAATCGCCGTCCGGCGCCCCGGCTCGAACGCGACGGGGAGCGTCACGACGGAATTTACGCTCGTTTTGAAGTGCCCTACTTTTTCGGAGGACGTCACGAATCGGGGGCTGTTTGGGGGCTGTTTCCCCCGCTGTATCCCGCCATCCGACCCTTCCAAAAGCCTTTGCCGATGCCCGATCCCCCGGGAAAGCCGACATATTGTCGTTTATCCCCACCCTCTTTTAACCGCCTGTTAATCGAAGGGTCGTAGGTTCAAGTCCTACCTGGGGAGCTGCGGTAAATGCGTAGTGGACAATAGCTTAGTGATTACAGGACAACGGACGGGTTAGCTCATCGGGCTAGCCCGTTTCCGTTTGGCGTATTGTGAGTTGCTGTATTGCCCTTGTTGATGGTGTTTGGGCACGCTTCGTTAACTTGCCGTTAACTCGAATCACGAGCCAATATCATGGTTTCCCATTCTTCTTACGGCAGCCGTCGTCGGGTTTTAGTCGCCACCGCGTGCCTAGTTACCGCAGCGTCATGCAAAGGCGACCGCTTCCCTTCAGCGCAACCTATAGAAGAAGTAGAGGAAGTGTCCGCCCCACGCGCCCTCCTCTCCCATTTCAATGTCCCACTTCAGTACGACTTTTCGCCAATCATGTACATTGTCGAGCGCACTGTCCCTAAAACCTTTGGCTCCCTCGATTCCCTCCACATCGTAGGAACCGACAGTGGCAAGCATTACGCGTACACGGCCACACGTGGGCCCTTCACTGCGATCGCTGATGGAGCCGTAGTACGTATGCGGGCGACGCTCTCTTATACCGCACGCGGGTACTACAAACCCCCGATTGGGCCAACCCTGAGCGCAACGTGCGGCGGCGATAACGAACGTCCAAGAATCATAGTCGAGCTGGTGACCCCACTGACGGTTACTGCCGACTGGCACCTCAAATCGAAGGCATCCCTCGGATATCTCGTACCGGCCTCGGATGAGCCTCGCGATCGCTGTAGGGTAAGCATTCTTCGCTACGATGTCACGGAGCGGGTCATCGACGCCGCGCGACGCGGCTTGACGGGGCAACTGCCCAAAATCGACCAGCAGGTCGCACAAGTCGACTTGACCACTCTGGCGACGGGGTGGTGGAAGCTACTCAATCGCCCGATTCGCCTGGCCGACAGTGTCTGGCTCGTGCTGCACCCCCAGCAGCTCAGACTCGGCACGGTGGCTGGACAGGGACACGTGTTGACTATTGGCGTGGGTCTCAACGCCATGCCGCGGGTGGTTACCGGGTTTCTCAGCAGAGACTCTGCACCACCACTCCCAGCCCTTGCACATGGCGGGGTCTCCGACGGATATCATATCATGGTCGACGGACTGGTCGATTACCAGACAGCTGCCCGGGGCATCACAGCAGCCCTGGGGGGAAAGACCTTTACGAAAGGCGGACAGACCGTTCGCATTCGCAGTGTTGATGTCACTCCACTCACAGGCGGGCGCCTCGCGCTCACCATTCACTTCATCGGTGACACCGATGGACGGCTGCGTTTCTTGGGGACTCCGCGCTATGATCCCATACTGGGGGTGATGAGAGTGCCGGATCTCGACTATGATCTCGATACGAGCAACGAATTAATCAACGCCTATGCATGGCTCCGGTCGGATGCCTTGCGCAGCCAATTTCGCGATGCGGTCCATATTTCCGTACAACCCGCACTCGACCGCGGCAAAGCGCTGCTCATCAAAGGATTGAATCGTAAGCTCGGCGATGCGGTCACCCTGTCGGCCACCGTCGATTCTGTGGCGGTATACGGCGTCTATGTTACCCGGATGGGTTTACTCGTGCGCGCGGAAGCAATTGGGAACGCTGGTATGGCCATACAGCAGCGCTCCAAGCGCTGAATATGCTGACCTCGTCGAGCACGAGTGCATCAACTGGCATGGTACGCGGCAACCTTCAGCACGTCCGGCCACCGGCGACCGTCTCGGGCAAGTAAATTCCATTGGCTAGCCGCTAACTCGGTGGGTAGCGTTCATGCGTATTCCAGCCGGCCGCAGCCGATGCCTAGACTCCCGAATTTCATTCGTGACAATACCGAGCAGATTCTCTCGGAGTGGGAGACATTTGCGCGCAGTCTGCCCATGGGAGGCTCCATGGACATCGCCGCGCTTCGCGACCACGCGAAGGAGATGCTCGGGGTCATTGCGCGGGATCTCGAGACCCCACAGACGCGGCGGCAAGAGGCCAACAAGGCCGAGGGGAGAGCGGACGCGAACGACCGTATGGCTCCCAACGCGGCACAGAAGCACGGCGCCGGGCGCGCGGGAAGCGGCTTTACCGTCGAGCACATGGTGGCCGAATTCCGCGCGTTGCGCGCGAGCGTCATCCGGCTCTGGACTTCGCAACTGCACGAGGTCGGCGCCACGGACTTGGAGGACATAACCCGGTTCAACGAGGCGATCGACCAAGCTATTGCCGAATGGTTCTGTGAGCATTCGACTGTTAACGCCGAAGACGGTGATCACCGACGAAGGCGAGTTACCCTTGGACATTCCCCGCGATCGCGCGGGTGCTTATGGTCTCGAATGAGAGGGTCAACACGCAATTCCCAACAGCCCTAGACACCTAGAACGATCGTTCGGCAGGACATTATCCACGGAGTCGCATAGATCGACCTTCCCTCATCTGAGATCGCAGATCTAAGGTTGGGTCACGCCGAGGAGTTTCGCCCCATATACTTGGGTGAATGTCCTACTGGAGGACGTCACGGCCGCTCGGGATTCCGATGGCACTCAGTATGCTGAACCGGCGAGTGCGGTGCTGTGCTCCGGGCAGTCATGCCTCCCCTCTCAACTCCTCTGCCATGCCCCAGGTTACGATCGGTATCAGAACGGGCGCCACGACCGAACGCCGAGAGTCCCTTCACCGCGCCATCGACAGCGTGCTCACACAACCGAATGTGGATGCGCGCGTCCTCTGTGTGGTCAATGGCCCTGCGGTCGACGAGTCGGTCGTAAAAAGTCTGGCACGCCCGGGGGTGGAGACCGTTCGGCAACACGAAGGGCATTGTGGCACGGCTTTTTTCACCGGCTATCAGTTCATGACGACCCCGTATGTGGGCTTCCTGGATGATGACGACGTGTTACTCCCAGACACCCTCGCGTGGCGGGTGGAACGGATGAACGACTCGACGCTCCCTGACGTCCTCGTGACCGACGGGCGACGAGACTCGGGGACCGAGATTCTGGGGAGTGATTACGCCGATGCGGAACGCGACCCACTCCGATTTCTTCTGACGCGACGGAACTGGCTCGCCAACGGATCATTCCTCGTTCGGCGGTCCTCAGTCCCGGCCCACCTGTTCGCAGATCTCCCCCTCTATTTACAACTCACCCCTCTTGCGGCCCGCTTCCTCCACGCCGGCCTCCGGATCGTCTTTGATCCCCGGCTTGGCTATGAGATCGCCGACACGCCGGGGTCGCGATCCAAACAGCCCGGGTTTGTGGACGCGGAGCTTCACGTCTTACGCTCCTTGCGGACAATTGTACCATGGCGGGCCAAGCGGTGGGTCGATCGAAAGCTCGCGAACACGCATCATGGACTGTCAGAGCGTGCCCGCAAGGCCGGGGACCGGCGCGAGGCGTGGGCGCATCATTGGGCGACTCTCCGCACTCCGACCGGGCTTCGCTTTCTCCCCTATACAAGGCACTTGTTTCGCCCTTTTGATGGTCGTGTCCTTGCCGGCTGTGTAGGAGCGCATTGACGCTGGATTGAGCGTCGAAAGTGTCAGGGTGCGCGCGACGCCAGCATCTCACTCGCTGCACCTATAGCCACTCCTACGGTGTACGCCAACAGATCCCGAGGATCGAAGCCAGATCCCAACACCAAATGCCCGAGCGTGGTCTCCCGGATCGCGTTGATCCAATCCGCTTGGTAAATCTGACTGAATTCGACCGCGAACGAGGTCGATAGCGCGGCGACAGCGGTACGGGCAATGGACCACCGCGGTTTGGCAAACCCAAACAACAGCATCACCATCAGTGCCCAGAGCGCATCGCCTGGGTATTTGCCGAGTTGCGCGGGGAGCAAGGATGGATAGCGGCGCGACGCCAAGCCGGCGACGATGACAACCAGGATGAGTATTGCATACAGCGCTCGGCTTCTGCTCCGCGCCGCGATGTCGACTCTTGGATCAAATTTCATGATGACGTATCTCAGTGCGGACGCACGCCTATCCACACTTCAAGAACTTTCGCATACACAGAGCTGCTGGAGCAGCTCGGTCGCAATGACCTCTGTCCCTGCAACTCAGGACGCCGGTTTCAAGCGATGCTGCATGCGTTCCGGCGAGTACGATGGCGTCCGCCGGAAGGTGTATCGCCGTGATTAGCGGCCTATCAAACGACAAAGGGAGGACGGTGGATGACCGTCCTCCCTTTGTCATATCTTCCCAGGGCTCTGCTAGTACACCGACCAGTTATCCGTCCACGTCCCACGTCTCGGCACCAACGCCCTGGTCCCCTGCAACGCCTTCTTCACCTCACACGAATTGTATTGAATCGTCTTCGTTCCATTCCCCAGCGACGCAATGGGAATCGACGCCAACGGGTTACTCATTATATTGAGTCCGCTCAACACTGCCCCCTGCACGTTGTCGTTCCCGTTGGCCGTCACACCGCCTCCGACCAACACGATCCCGTTCCAGTGAGTATTCCCGTTCATCGTCAAATTCCCGCTCACGACCAAGAGCCCTCGGCCGTTCGGGAGATCTGGAAGATCACCAGAGACATACACGATCGGGTAATAATTGGGATCGGTGAAATCCGGGAACGCACCGCCGTAGTCGCCGGTACGCCACACGTTCGGTAGGTTGAGCCCTTGCGACCAGTTGGCCCAATCCAATCCCGTTTGCGCGACGGCATTTGCCGCGCTTTGGGGTGTCCCACCCAATGAAGTATTA
>Ga0105241_10000049_pt1 | contig 95777 bp, 124 predicted proteins | sample KBSC64metaG_FD_80422 | JGI IMG/M metagenome (GOLD analysis project Ga0105241, IMG submission 80422) | Corn rhizosphere microbial communities from Kellogg Biological Station, Michigan, USA - KBS C6-4 metaG | ecosystem: Host-associated > Plants > Roots > Rhizosphere > Soil | place: Michigan, USA... | reverse complement strand
GGAAGCAGGAATTGCGCATCAAGGACCTGGAGAAGCAGGTACTGGCCTGGACTCCAAGGCCCTATGACCGGAGTGGCCAGTCATGACCGACCTTCACGGCCAGATACGTGCCGCCATCGAAGCGCGCCGGGGCCGGGCACAGGCAGCGGGGACAGGCAGCGCTGCCGAGTGGTACCGCTACGAGCGCTACGTCGAGGCGAAGCACCCGCATCCGCAGATCTTCGACGCCGACGAGGAGCCGGTGCTGTGGCTGGCCATGGACGGCACCCAGGCCGTCATGGACCACATCGCCGCCGAGGACCCGGCCACCGTCCTACGCCACTGTGATGAAGACCTTGACGTGCTGGAGCGGCACGCGCTTGACGGGATGGATCACTGTTCATCCTGCTTCTGGCAGGACGGAGAGCATTACTTCCTGTACTCCTACTCCTGCCCCGAGGCACTGTCGCTTGCCCGTCGCTACGGAATCGAGGCGTCATGACCAGACCCACCTTCGCTTGGAATCAGGCTGCCCTGGCTGCCACAACAGCCTGTCTTGTCTCAGTCCTGATACTGACGGGAGTCAACTTCTGGTTGACCATTGCTCTGGCATCGTGTCTTTTGATCGTCTGGACGATTGTGGGGATCGTCGTGGACGAGATCCGGAGACGGAAGGAGCAACGGTCATGATACTGGAAGCCCTTCGCTCGCTTTTGGTATTGGTGATTCTCAACCTGCTTGGCTTGGCGCTGCTGGGTGTCGTGTTGTTTATCCCCTACCGGTCAAGACGCAGGACCCGTGTCCTGGAGACGATGCAGGAGACGAGGCGCAACCATGGCCAGTTGGACTGACCTTCTCCAGGCCCTCGCTGCCAAGAGGCCAGAGGTCACGATGGTCCCGCCGACGCTCAAGTACGAGAACCTGTGGGACCAGCAGAAGCGCATCGAGGTCCTGGAGACCGAGGTCAAGCACCTGTACCGGGTGCTGGCGGAGATCCTGAAGCGGCTAGACGAACCCGAAGAGTCCTAGGAGGAAGCAATGCTGGCAGTTGTCGCAACGCTGGGTGGTGTCGTTCTCATTGCCCTGTGGAGCTTCGCCTGCATCGCCCTGGGAGTTCGCCTGCACGAGGACACGGCCAAGAAGGAAGGACTGGCCGGTCTCGGCGGTCTCAAGCTTGTGAAGCAGGCCAAGTATCTGTTTGACGAACTCGGAGTTACGTCCTCTTTGGACGAGGTGGAGATCATTAACTCTGAGCATAAGGCAGCCATTGATCAATGGCTGCAGACCTACAAGAAGTGGGAGAAGAAGTAAGTGGCTGCATTCATTTTCGCCATGATTATTCTGCTGGTGGGCCTGCTCGGGCTCGTGGCAGCGATGGTCATGGACCTTTCACCGAAGATCAATAAGCGCGGACTTCCAGAGAGGCCCTTGGTCGGTCGTGGCGTCGCTATGACCATCGCCATAGGCATCATGGCACTGGCCGGACTGATCGTGTTCTTCGATTCGTACGTGATCATTCCGGCTCGCAACGTGGGCATCGTCAACACCTTCGGCAAGGCCGAGGCGACGCTGGACAACGGCTGGCACTGGGTCAAGCCCTGGTCCTCGGTCGATCACCTGGACGCCACGGTGCAGAACATCAACCTGGACTCGGACACGAAGAACTGCATCGCGGTGCGGCTGCAGAACCAGACCACGGCCTGCATCGACGTCACGCTGCAGTGGAACATCGACCAGCACGCCAACGCCAACGTCTTGTGGCAGAACTACCGAGGTACGGACGGCAACGTCGTGGCCCACGTGGGCAAGAACGTCGTCGAGCGGGAACTGACACGGGCTCTGGGCAACGTCTTTACCAACTACAACCCGCTGGTGGTGTTGTCCGACCCCAACAACAAGCAGCCCACTGCCGACGAACTGGCCAAGCAGGCGCTGGAGCAGATGCGTCAGTTCGTGGACCCAGGCATCGACGTGACGAGCCTGCTCGTCCCAACTGGTGGCATCCACTACGACGACGTGACCCAGCAGAAGCTGAACGCCTTCGCGCAGGCCCTGGCTGACACGCAGATCGCCATCCAGAACAAGCTCACGGCCGAGCAGCAGAAGCTGGCCAACGACCTGCTGGCAGCAACATCATCCAACGATGCTGGTGTCAAGTACCAGAACTGCCTGAACCTGATCAAGGAACTGGCTGCGAAGAACCAGTTGCAGAACCTGCCGCAGACCTTCAACTGCGGCGAGGGGTCAACCACTCCGGTCATCCTGAGCGCTCGGGGCAACTGACATGAAGGCCTGGAAGGACCTGAGCCGTCGGGAGAAGATCTTGGCCATGACGTCAGACCTCGCCGGTCGGTTCCTGTACTACGACCGCAAGGAGGACTCCGAGTTCCCCGTGGGATCCATCGAGGAGGCCATCGACAGCGGTGAAGTCACCTTGGACGAGATCGTCGAGGTATTCCTCACCGAACTAACCAAGAGATAAGTAACCAACAACCGAAGAGGATGGATCGTGAACAAGTTGCTTCTGCGCCTGGGTGTTGCTGGCGTCGTGGCCGCAGGCACTGTCTGGGTCGTGCGCAAGTACCAGGCCAACAAGGACCAGACCGAGGAACTTCTGCAGGCGCGGGTGGCCCAGGTCACCGGAGCGCTGCAGCAGGGCGTCGTGCAGGCCACCAAGCAGGTTACCGACCTGGTCGAGAAGGTTCAGGTCCACTTCGACGTGGCCATGACCCAGTTGGCGACCTCGTGGTTGGGCGAGCCCCAGGACCCTGACGAGGGGCCGGCTGACCCAGAGAGCAACGAGAAGCCGGCCGACCAGTACACCAACAGCGACCCGCTGTTGGACGACGGAGGGACAAGGAATGACGCAGCCTGATGCCTACGACCCCGAGGTCACCGGCCTGCCAGAGGTCGGTGTTAGGTACACCCCGCAACACCCGCTGGGGGGTAGGCCAGGCCTGGAGGCGGCAGCCCTCGCTGACTTCGGTGCATTGGCCGGTGCCAACAATCTGGAACGTGGCACTGTGGTGGCGCTGGTGCATCGCATCCAGTCCACCGCCGCAAAGTCGACCCTAGAGGTGATGCCCGAGCTTCTGCGGCTTGTCAAGAACGCCAACGACGCCCGGATCAACAAGATCATCCAGGCGGTGCGCAACCTGCCGGAGGCACCCGTCCAGCAGCAGGGCATCTGGTCCAGGCGCAATCAGCCGCTGGTGAGCTACGTCAGCCGGAACGAGGTGCTGATCCTGCTGGGTCAGGCCCTCGTGGAGAACCTGCAGACGTGAGAAACGGTCATGGGACACCTTGCTCCGGGGGCGTTGTGAGGTGTCCCATGACTCTTATGGAGGAGATCATGTCCAGTTCAGCTAACTGGGTGCTGTGGCAAGGTGCCTGCCGTGACCATCCCGTTCTGCCCCCAGACGCCTGGACGCAGGTGGAGAAAAGCTACCCCCGCGACGACGGGGCCAAGGCGCTGCTCGTGTGCCGCATGGCCTGCCCGGTCCGGGCCGAGTGCAAGGAGCTTGTCCCCCGTGGGGTCGACACCATCTCCGGTGGTGGGTGGACCGACCGCAAGGGCCAGTACCGTGAACCCAAGGAAGATCTGTTCGACGCCAACATGACGGCAGCCTTCCTGGGGATTACGGTGGACCGGGTCCAGAAGATCAGCAAGCGGCGACTACCCACAGTAGTCAGGGAGAGGGGGCGAAGCTGGTTTCACGAGACCGACGTGTGGGCCCTGGACGAGAAGCTGAGCCCGGCCCACGGTACGAAGAGTGCACTGGAACTACATCAGATTCGTGGAGAGCGTCCATGCCAGAGTTGTCATGCGCTGACGAAGAACTTCCCTCAAGGCACAGCCGGCAGATCAACTTCCTCCGAGCCCTCCGTGGCGACGCCCTATGCCAGTACCTAGAGCAAATCCCGTGGTACGTGATGCCTAACGACCTCGTGGGTGGCTGGTGCATCATGCCGGTACCCCTGACCCCTGGTGCTGCGTACGTGCCAGAGGTTGCCGACTTCCTGTCTGAGCGCAACGCTCGATACATGGTCAACTTGCACAACGCCCGCCTGGAGGGAAGCAAGTAATGCGTGTCTTCTACGACTGCGAGTTCGTGGAACGTGGCCGAGAGTTACCCATCCAGCTAGTGTCCATCGGCATGGTCCGCGAGGATGGGCACGAGATGTACCTGATCAACGAGGAGTGTCTGTCCAATGTGGTCAAGCATCCCTGGTTGTCCGTCAACGTAGTGCCGGAACTTCCCATCGCGTTCGACGACCCCTACATCTTCCAGTGGAGCAAGGACCACGAGGACTACCCCAACGTCATGGCCATGGACGCCATCCCTCTGGCCATTCACGACTTCTTGACAGTGGGCCTGGAGCTTGATCCAGCCGAACTGTGGGCCTGGTACGGCGCCTACGACCATGTGGTCCTGTGTCAGACGTTCGGATCCATGGCTGAACTTCCTCCGGGTGTACCGATGTTCACGCACGAACTCCAGCAGCTTTCCGAAGAGCACCCGCAGGTGGTCTTGCCGCCTCAGCCGATCCGTCGTCACAACGCGATGCACGATGCTCGGTGGGTGCAGGAGGCCTTCAGGCGCATCGATGACGTGCGCAACGTGCGGACCATCAGCAACGAGGTCGAAGCCGAGGTCATCGATGACGATGCGTAGACGGTTGCCTGCCTGGGTGCATCGAGCCTGGGCCTGGACTTTAGGGTACTTCTGGCGACCGTGCGCCGAGTGTGGGCAGATGTTCGGTGGTCACGAGGCTGCCCGGGATGGTGCATCGGTCGACGGACGGATCGTGTGCCGGCGCTGTGGCCCCAAGGTCACCGCCCGCAACATGGCCGAGATCGAGAAGCGGCTAGGTCTTCGACATTTGGGACCTGAACTATGACTGAGCAACCTGAGGCCAGTGGCATGGACCTGAGTCACCTCGACGAGCACGAGGCCACCGCCTACAAGCTCGGTGCCCTTACGGCCCAAGCGATTGCTGCTGCTGTTGAAGCTGACCGCAAGCAGCGATTCGTGACACGCTCCCAGGTGCTGACCTGGGACTGGAAGGAAGACGCTCCGTTGGATGACATCGGCAGGGCGATCGAGGAGGCTTCGGATAACCAGGTCCATCTCTATCCGGTCGACACGGGCAGCGACCAGGTGGCCATCGTGGTGTCGAACGGGTTTTTGACGACCGACGAAGCTCAGGAGATTTTCCGTGCCCAGTGGGACTCAGACTGGGACGTCGACTAATGGGCCTGTGGGTTTCTCATGAATGTTGGACCGGCGCATACAGCGCCTTCTCCCGTTGGCGCGAGCGCCTTGCCCGTACCGCCGGATACACCGTTGCGAAGGTGACGTGGGAGGACGCCGACACCTTCATGAACGGTCACGACTTCGTCCTCATCGACTGGGGTCACGTCACCAACGAGCAGTTGATGGGCGACTGGGACGAGACCCCCGCCGACCCGCTGCTGGTGCTGATCGCCCACTCCGACTGTGAGGGTGTTATCCACCCAGCACAGGCTGGTCCACTCGCTGACCGTCTCACGGAGTTGCTGCCGCTGCTTCCCGATGAGGTCGACCGGGGGCACATCGGGGACTGGCGCACGAAGACACAGGCTTTCATCGATGGCCTCCGGGCAGCCGTTGAGGCTGGAGAGGATGTCGAGTTCGCGTAAGACTTTCACGCAGGTGGGGACCAATTCGTCCAGCAGTAAGCAGCCCTGGTCAACGTGACCAACTTCCTGCTGGGTAAGGAGAAAACCACACCATGCTCAAGGTGGGTAAGGCTCTGCTAGCCACTGGGCTAGCGAGTGCGATCTTGCTGGGGTTGCAAGTCCCGGCTCACGCAAAGACGGCCGAGTCTGATACCAGGCTGGCCGTGGCGAACACGGTCAAGTTGGGCAACACCTTCGTTGCCCCGAAGGAACTGGCCGCATCCGCCACGATCACCGTTACCGTCGTACCCGGTGACACCCTCAGCGGACTGGCCTCCAGGCACTGCGGCAACGGCGCCTGGACGGGCATCTACAACGACAACCGGTCCGTCGTGGGTGGCAACCCGAATCTGATCTACCCAGGGCAGCGCCTGGTAATCAATTGTGCCTCGGGCAATGTCTCGGCGGCACCTCCCGCGCCGGCTCAGGCGGCAGTGACGACAAGCTCTGGCTGGGTACCTCCGGTCAACGCCTGCGTCGTGTCCGGCTACGGCTGGCGCTGGGGCCGGATGCACGAGGGCGTGGACCTGGCTGCTGGCTACGGCACAGCCATCCGGGCGGCAACCGGAGGTACGGTTTCCGTGGGCTGGCAGTCCAGCGGCGCCGGCAACTACACGATGATCAACCATGGCAACGGGGTCTGGACGGTGTATATGCACCAGTCGAGCTTCGCTGTCAAGGCAGGCTGGGTGAACGCTGGCCAGGTCATCGGGTATGTCGGGGCTACGGGCGATGCCCAGGGACCACACCTGCACTTCGAGGTCCACACTGGTGGGCTCTGGAACGGCAAGGTGGATCCAGTGCCGTTCATGGCCAACCGTGGCGCTAGCCTCGGCTGCTAGCGGAAGAGGAAAGGGTAAAATGTCTGATATCGAGTGGATCATCAACTGGATCAAGAGCAGTGCGTCCGACAGCCAGGGTGGCAACTGCGTCCAGGCCGCCTGGACCAAGAGCAGCCGCAGCAACACCGACGGCGCCTGCGTGCAGACCAGGCTCGACGGTGATGAGGTCTGGGTCCGCGACTCCAAGAATCCCGATGGTCCGGTTCTGAAGTTCACCGGTCCCGAGTGGGATGCTTTCGTGGCCGGAACCAAGGACGGCGAGTTCGACCGCCTCGGAAAGGATTGATCAATGCAGCCTGACGGCGGCTGGCACAAGAGTAGGTACAGTAGTGAGTCGGCTAACTGCGTCGAGGTCTTCTGGCGCAAGAGCACGCGCTCAGGTCCGTACACGGACAACTGCGTCGAGATCGCCTTCGCGGGCAGTGACGAGGTCCTAGTGCGTGACACCAAGGACAACGGAACCGGCCCGGTTCTGAAGTTCACCGGTCCCGAGTGGGATGCTTTCGTAGACGGAGCCAAGGACGGCGAGTTCGACCGCCCGTAACTGTTATAGGCTCCAATAACGTGGCCCCGGCTCCTAGGCAGAGAGGAGCCGGGGTCGCCCTCTCTGGAAGGAGTCTTAAATGGGAATCATCGTCAAGCTCGTTAGCCAGGAATCCATCCTCATCAACGGGGACTCGATCACCTACGCCGAGAACGGCAACGTCCTGGAGATCTTGAACGAGGGCGAGGAGTTGCTGGCTGCGTTCAAGAACTGGGAGTACGCCATCGTCCAGGAGTCCGAGGAGGAGTACCAGCGCTCCGTCGCCGAACTGGACGACGAGGAAGATGAGGACCTCGAAGAAGAGGATGACGAAGAACTAGACGACGAGGACCTGGAGGAAGGAGGCGAGGAGGAACCCTCTCCCAATGGCGCCGTCTCCGACCTCGGTGAACTGATTGCCGTAGAACACGCAGACGTCCTGGCTCGGCTCGCCGCCGACGACGGAGCCCCAACTAACTGATCTTGGGCGTCCGGTACGTCTTCGTCCGACCATGGGCATAGCCCCGGTTCATATGCACCTCCTGGCGCCTGGACTCAAGCTGAAGCTTGGTAGCGTCCTTCTCTAGGCCCCAGGTGACTAAGTTCAGGATGTCCTGCGCCAGTTGCCGGGACCACCACTGGTCCCGGCCCACGATCGTCAGGTTCAGGGTGATTGAGCCCACGGCCTCGCCGGTGATCCCATGGCACTCCACCCGCTCGTCACCGTCGCAGGCCCAGCCCAGAATCCGCTCCGCCCGCGCCAGGACCTTGGGAGCATCCTCCTGGGTCGTGGGCACCAGGGCGTAGCTGTAGGTGCGCCGAGAACCTGGCATCGAGTTGCCTAAACCTTCCTAAAGTTTCCTAAAACTCCTAAAGGAAGGCCCGGCCCACACGGCAGGGTGGTGGGCCGGACGCGGTGTCATTCTAATCCTCGATGTCCCGGAAGCGATAGCAATGCCACTGGAAGCTGTACGGACGGGCTCGTCGCACCGGTCCGGGCGAAGAGTCAGGCAGAAGCTCCCAGCACAGCACGTACCCGGTGTTCGGGTCGTTGTTCAGCCAGCCCTCCACCATGACGATGACCCCACCGACGGGACCGAGCAGCCCCATGGCGTCGCCGGGCTTCAGTTCCGTGGCCGGGACCTCGGTGGCCCAGCCCCCGGTGTCCAGGGTCAGGGTGCTCATGCCCCCGAAGTTGCCGGGCAGGTAGGTGGGGATGTCCCAGCACATGGAGACGTACCCACCCTCGTCGCACCGGTAGCCGTCCGGCTGGTGGATCTTGTTGCGGTCGAACTCAACGGTTCCCTGCGGCCAGCCGTATCGCATCCGTAGCAGCACCCGCTCACGGCTGATACCCACGTTAGTCAGGCCTCCTGCTGGCCCACTCGGGGTGAGCCCTGGTCCAGTTCACCAGGGCCTTGATTGAGGCATCGAGGGGAACCGGCATCGTCCATCCTGTCGCTGCCAGCTTAGACCCGTCGAGGGCGTACCTGAGGTCGTGGCCAGGACGGCTGGTGTGGAAGTCCACTAGCTCGTACTGCAGCGGTTCCCCGAGGCAGTCGGCCACCATCTGGGCCATCTCCAAATTGGACACCTCACGCTCGCCCACGACGTTCCACCGGTCCGGCTGCGTGGCGCCGGATTCGTACCGGGAGATGTTGCCTCGCCGGATGAGGAACAGGATGGCATCGGCTAGGTTACGGGCATGCAGGTAGAACCGGGAGCCGATGGTGCCGTCGGCAGCAGCATGGATCGGGACGGGCTCCCGGTGCAGGACCCTCGACATGATCATTGGGATGAACTTCTCGGGGTCTTGGGTCTCGCCGATGAGGTTCATACAGTTGGTGATGATCAGGTTGACCCCGTAGGTGCGCCAGTAGCTGATGGCGATGGCCTCCTGGGCAGCCTTGGAGGCGCTGTACGGATTACTAGGGATGATGGGATCCCACTCCGCACAGTCGTAGCCCTCGGGCGCCGGCCCATAGACCTCGTCGGTACTGACCTGGACGAAGACGCTGGGGCGGATCTTCCGGGCGTACTCCAGGACGTTGAGTACCACTTCGATGTTGTTCTGAATAAAGGGAACTGGATCATCGATGGACCGATCAACGTGCGACTCGGAGGCGTAGTTGATGATGTAGTCGATGTCCCCGAACCGGGTGGCCGTGGTGTCGTTGATGGGGGCTGCTAGGTCACACCGAACGACAGTGATCCTGTCCCACCAGTCCCCCTCCTCGTCTACCGCCACCACGAGGCGCTCGGGTAGGCCCTTGTGCTTGAAGCTCACCGGACACACGATGTGCCAGTCCGTTTTGGTTAATAGGTGACGCAGACAGTGGGAGCCGAGGAATCCAGCGGCTCCCGTGAGCAGGACTCTCAAGTCAGTTGTCCTCGATTGCGGGGCCAGTGTCGCCAACTGCATGCACATGCGGCACGAGCCCGCCGGGGCCCCCGCCGGTGTTCATGATGGCCTGGGCCAGCAGGTTGGCCACCTCAAACGGCTGGGTCTCTGGGTAGTTCCCGAACTTCTCCGGTGGCGCTGGCACCGTAATTGGATCATCCATACTGGCCAGACCCAGGAGCAGGTGCTTTGACTGCCAGGCCCAGATCCCTGCCAGCCAGGCGTAGTAGTCAGCGTATGCAACGTACGTCGCTGCTGGGTTCGGCTTACCGTCGTTCGGGTTGTTGATGGGGAAGTTCCAAAAATCGGCCGGGGATGTCATGCCCTCTCCGTTCAGAATCGCCGTAGCGCGGTTGAGGATGCCCTGTCGCTGAGCCTTGATCGGCTCACCGGGACAGTTGTAGTGGCCGCCCCAGGCGGCACCACCCATGCCGTGCCAACCGAGGCCAGGACGGTTGACGTCGTCAGTCAACTGGAGTGGGACGTGCTTAGCGACAACGAGCCAGGCGTACAGGGCTGCCGTCGACTCGAACTGCGGTGGCGTGAGTTCCTCGTAGTTGAACCCGGCATGCTCCACGCTGACCCAGTAGCCGTTGCCGCTGGACTGTGTCCAGGCGGTGAGGTTGATGTCGAGCATCTGAGCACGTTCGCCAGCTTTGCCGTGCACAGTATGGCTGGACACGTCAGATGCTGGGTTCTTCTGCCAGTTGATGGTGCCTTCGTATGAGCCTTCTGCGATGTGTAAGACCAAGCCCATGAACGCCTTCATGGAGCCGCTGTAGTTTGAGTCGGGGGGCCCGAGGTAGGTCCACTCAGGAATCAGCAGCATAGTCGGCCTCCGTGGGCTCGCTGCGATCTAGGAGTAGTTCTCCGGTCTCTGAGTCGTGGACCTGGACTCGGGTAATGAGATCAGCATGGAGTAGCTGGTGGGCGTAGAACCCGGGCCCGTCTTCTCCAGCATCAAGTTCTATGGTCTTGACCTCGACGCCGGCTGCGTCGTAGGCAGTGATCTTGTATCCCGCCGTCATAGAGATCACCTTAGGTTGGAAAGGCGCTGCTGTCACTAAGTCGAGCGGCCGGGTACCAGTTTTCCAGTGTTCTGGAAGTCCTGGAAGCCAGGCTGTAGCGGCGACTGGGTAGCCGTTGGAATCTGGTTGGCCAGTGCGTAGGCGCGGTAGTCAAGTATCGTTTGGCAGGGCCATGCGTTGTAGCACTTACCGCATACGAGACTGAGGTTCGGAGGGTTAGGTGGCTGTGGTCCTGGCGCAGTTATCTCAACTGGAAAGTGAGTTATGCCTACCAGGGCAAAGACGGCATGGTCGCTGTAGTTGTAGGTCACTGTGCCGCGTCTCCCTTGGTAGGTAGTCCTGACGTGTTAGCCCCGTGGTGACTCCAGCCCCAGGTCTTCTTGACCAGGTGGGAGATCTTGGCGCCCTTCTCCAGGCAGTTGAGGGTGAAGTATCGGTCCTCGCCCGAGTTGATGTCATGACCTCTGTTCAGGGGCTTGAATCCAACTTCTTTGGCTAGTTCTGTGCGGACCAGGGTCGTAATCGTCGTCTCGATCGGGCTTTCCGGGTCAAAGGGTCGGGTGAAGTGGGTGGACGGAAAGATCGGGTCATGATCCAGTAGCGACCCACCCCAGGGCGTCTCCTGGAAGACCTTGAACCAGGAGTAAACGTAGTCAGCACCCGTCTTCTGCTGATGATTCATAAGCTGTTCAAGGTGCTCAGCGAAGAAGAAGTCGTCTGAGTCCAGGAAAGCCACAAAGTCTGTATTGGCCATCATCAGGGCCCGCTGCCTGGTCGCAGCAGCACCTTCCCGATCAAGGTCATAGGCGACAGCATGAGCATCAGGTAGAAGTGTCTGGGCCCACACAGACTGCTGGGCACGCAGCAACATTCCATTGTGCACTCGGGCCGGATGCGTCGGGGTGACGACGGTAATGGTCGGTCTGCTCATACGTAGCCCCTGAAGTAGTAGTCCACTGTCACCTCGGGCACAAATACCCAGGTCCCACCGGCCAGCAGCCAGGACTGCACTATCTGCCAGTCGATATGGTATTCAGAGGGGGCCGGCCACGGTCCCAATTTCCGGTGGGTGTCAGCCCGGTGCATGATGATCGAGGAGTCTATGCACCCATAGCATGGTGGATCACTCCCGATAACGTCACCCAGACCATGTCGAAACATCTGGCTGTAGGCAAAGTCTCGGTCGGGGTGCTCGGCCAACGCAGTTGCCAGAAGCTCGACATGGCTGGGCCGGAAGACGTTGTCATCGTCCAGATAGGCGATGAAGTCACCTGAGGCAAACTCCAGGCCCCGATTACGAGCCCATCCACCAACGTTCACGCCCTCGGTGTGGTGCTCGTCAACCTCGACGTACGTCACGTCGAAGCCAGCCAGAAGCTCCCTAAGTACTGGGTCAGGACCGTCCGAGACGACAATGTGTTCGACCGGCACGGTCTGGGCAGTCACCGAGGGCAAGCACCGGTTGATGAGAATGTCATGCCGCTGCCAGGTGGGCGTGATGACTGAGATGTTCATGCAGTCACCCCGAACACCATGTCGGTCACACGCTGGGCGGTTGCCACAGCGGTACAGATCTTCCCCGACAGGACCTGGATGACGTTCCCGTCCCACTCAATCAGGGTCGGCCTCTCGTCGGTAGCATCCACGTCTGGCAGCACCGCACGGATGGCGAACATCGACCGGTGATAGATGGCCAAGCCCTGTCCGCGCGGTTCTAGGCCACGCAGGTGCTGGCCAGCAGTCTTCAGCATCACCTCGTACCGGCTGACCCGTTTCTTCGGGTAGATGATGCGGGCCGGATCGTCGGAAACATCGTGGACGCTATTGACTACGTCATAGAGGGCGTGCACGCGACCATACGGGTCCAGTGATACGTGGTCACCGTCGAGCACCACGAACGATTGCCCCTGGTAGCGGGCAACCTCAACCAGTGCGACCTCGCACAGTTCGTACCGCAGTGGCCGGGACCATGGCTGACCGTACGTTGCATGCACTATCAGGTCATAGCCGAAGATTGGTCCAGCAATCTGGCCGAGGTTGAGTACGACGTCAGCCTTGGCCAGGTCCCTGCGCACCAGACGACGCAAGATGTCCACATCCACGAACGCCTCAGGCACCCGTACGCACACCTGCGCATGGTGCACCTGCGGCGGCTCCACCACCTCGTACGGCAGGCTGAGCCGGTCGCAGAATGCCAGGTACTCATCCGCCGAGACCTTGCTGTCGGCCGCGATCACATAGTGGTGCTGGTCCCGACGTATTGCCGTCGGGTATCGAGCTATGAACTGTGGCGCTGCGTCCCGTGCCGACGCTGCTGTAGTGTCGCTGCGAGGGTAGTGGTAGCCCGAATGCAGCCTCGCCTGACACCGTGCCGTTGCACCCTGGAGGACGTCGTTGCGGGCCTCATAGAGGTCCACTTGTGCGCCAGCGCGAGCGAGGTCTACGGCAATGGTGCAGCCGAAAATTCCCCCACCGACGACAGCTACTTTCATGCCGGTCCTCTGTAGATTGCGAGAGTGTCGACCAGTTCCTCAGGGACCTTCCAGGCATCGAGGGCTTGTCGTACGCCAGGACAGGTAGCCTCGTCGTAGTCGTGACAGGCCAAGATTCCTGTACCTGGACGCAGGAGCTTCAGGGCCCAGGTGACGTCGTGAGTAACTGCCTCGGCTGAATGGTCTCCGTCGATCCAGACCAGGTCGAACAGGCGACCTTCCGAGTGCAGCCGTGGCATCTCATCGTTGCTACGAGCTACTCGGATGTCCACCTGATCCGATACCTCGTATGCAGCCAGGTTCGCCTGCATCGGCTCCAGTGAGGGGAGCCAGTTGTGTGGATCAACAGCCACGACACGAGCACCAGCCAGCGCCATGGCCACAGCGCTGTATCCGTACGCAGAACCAATCTCCAGGACGTCTGCACCAGCAGCAAGCCAGCGGAGCTTGGTCGTCTCGTCGTACGTCAGCGACGTGGAGATAGCTGGACCTTCTCCGGGTGCGACGTCGCGCCACGTGAGCGTGATCATGGCAGCCCTACGCCAACTCTGGCAGCGGGATCGGCACCAGCCACTCACCCGTGAAGGACGACTCCTTGCGCCGGATGCTGTGGAAGTAGTTCCAGTTCAGGAGCAGGTACACGTCCGGCGATCGGCTGTCCGAGGCAGGACTGATGATCGGAATGTTGGTTCCGGGTGTGTAGCGTCCCTGCTTGGCAGGAGTTGTGTCCACAATGTACTGAACAAGGTCAGGTCCGATGTGGCAGAAGTTCAGCAGAGTAGCTGACTTGGCTGGTGCGCCGTAACCAGCGACTAGCTTCCCCTGATCCTTGAGGCCATAGAGCAGGCTCAGCAGACGGTGCCTGATCCAGTCGGCACGGCCCTGAAGACCGGCCAGGCAGTAGGGCTCTGTCAGCCACTTCTCATTGGTCCGTAGCTGCCTGACGCTGGCGTCCGGCGTCAAGGCACCCTCGTGGGCGATGGTCACTCTCAACGAGCCGCCCTGCGGGCTGGTGTGCTTCACCAGGACCGGCTCCAGGCGATGGCGGCGTAGGGCAAGCTCCAGCGACAGCAGGCTGAAGAAGAACCGGTGCTCGTGATAGACGTGGTCGAACTGGTTGCCGGCAACGAGGTCACCCACGTACTGGAACTCCACAATGGCCACACCCTCAGGGCGCAGAAGAAATGCCATGCCACTGATGAAGTCGTCGAGGTCGGCCACGTGGGCGACGACATTGTTGGCGATGATCAGGCCCGCGCGCCCATGACTGGTGACGATCCTGCGAGCAACGTCCAGGCTGAACTGGTCAACGACCACGTCCAGGCCGTGGCCCCGAGCAACTGCCGTAGGACCCCGCGCAGGGTCCACGCCCAGGGTCTGATATCCGGCTTCCTGGAAGTTCCTCAGCATTGTCCCGTCGTTGCAGCCGATCTCCACGACAAGCTTCCTGGCCAGGGCCTCGTGCTTGGCCAGGACGTCCAGAGCGTACGCACGCTGCTGCTCCACCACCTGCCACGAGCCGCTGGTGTAGAAGCCGTACTCGCGGTTCCAGAGTTCATCGTCAGGCACAACCTCCGTCGACTGGACCAGCGAGCACCGGTTGCATCGCAGCAGCCCCAGGGCGTACTGCTTCAGGGTCAGGTCCGGCTGAACTGGATAGTCGTTAGCCAAAGGCGAGGAGCCGAGATCCAGCCACTCCGTCAGGTTCGTCGAGCGGCAGCCGCCGCAGATCTCACGCCTCACTTGTAGACCTCCCGGTAGATGGTCTCCCAGCGCCCAATCTGCTTGTCGATCGTGTACTGGAGGGCTGTGTTCATGGCTGCCTCACCCATCTGGGACCTCAGTCCATCGTCCGATAGTCCGAGCAACAGGGGCGGAATCTCCTCAAGTACGTCGTATAGGAATCCATTGGTTCCATGCTCGATGAACTCGGGGTATTGCCCGATTCTTGGAGCCACAGCGGGGACACCACGCGCAGCGTATTCGAGGACCTTGATCCACGACTTGTGCTCGTTGAACGTTGTCCGAACCAACGGAGCAATGCCGATGTTGAAATCCATCGCATGCCAGGCTCCTTCCACAGTGGTCCAAGGGTGCACTCGTGCCGGCACGACCGGGTTCATGTAGTCGGCACCGATGGTGGAGAACCGGGCCCTCGGCTCCTGCTGGGCGTAGATAGCTAGCTGCTGGGCCACCCCACCCCAGTCCTGAATGTGGAACATGCTGCCGCACCAGCCCACCGTGATCTGGTCCTGGGGGAACTGGATCGCAGCAATGTAGTCACTGGGCAAGCAGTTAGGCAGCACGAAGGTGTTCGGGTTGATGGCCTTGATGGCCTCAGCCAGCTTGGGCGTGGACACAGTGACCACAGTAGAGGCAGCTATGTTGGCGTAAGTTCCAGGCACGATCGGGTCGTAGATGCTGAACGGCACCGAGTTGGCCCGGTCCACCCGGAGCAGGTTGTCGTCCAGGTCGTAGACCGTGGTCAGTCCTGGTGCCTCGCACATGTCCAGCCAGGCCTGGTTATCGCCTGCGATACGCTGCCCAATGACCAGGTCCCCCGAGTGCCACTGGTTATCGGGCGGTTCCCAGATGACCTCGAACTCTTCTGGGTTGAGGTTCAGCAACGGGAGCCGGAGTCTGTAGTGCAGGCAGGCGGCCCCGTCGGTGGCGATGACGAAGATTCGACGCTTCACCAGGGAACTCCGCCCCACTTGGCTGCGAAGGCAGCCCGGTCCTTGCCGGCTTGTTCTCCAAGCTCGGGCCTTTCGCTGGTGTACTGCCCTGGGTGGACGTTAGGAACGGGGTAGCCACCCACCATGACGAAGCCACCAGCCCCCCTCGCCTGCCAGTCGAGGTCGGTGTCGAAAAACCACCACTGCATCGACTCGTCGGCGCGCAGCCCGCGTGTTGCGTCTATGACGAAGGCCCAACCAATCATCCGGCCCATGATGTTCGAGTCAGGGCTCGTCTTCACCATGGGTGGATGCTCCATGCCCCATGGGTTAGAACAGCCGATGGCGGCATTGGTGTCCCGCAGTCCAGTAACGACGGCATTGAACCAACCGTCAGGCACGATGGCGTCGTCGCAGAGGACAGCTAGGTCATAGGGCTTGCCGGCATAGACCTTGTCGAAGAAGTCGAAGCCGTGGTTCCAGAACCGGGCCAGGTTAGGCGGCTGGTCCGGGATGTACTCCAGCCAGACCTCCGGTGGTACGTGGGCCTTGGGGTCGGAGGCGTTGTCGAGGACCAGGACATCGTCCACCTGTGGCCTGATGGCCCTGATGCAGTCGGCCAGGAGACGTGGCCGATTGTGGGTGATGATGAGCGCGGCTCTAGCCCTGTTCACTGATGGTCTCCAGCCCCAGCCCAAGCCAGTCCCGAGACTCGTTGGTGAGGCCCATACGGATGGCCTCGTCTTTACTGATAAAGATGCGCCAATCAATGTAGTCTCCGTGGCATCCCCAGCCGGTGGTGTCGCAGCCGGCATGGACGGTGGCCCAGTCCCCGCTCTGAAGTTCAACCAGGGCGGCGTAGTCGGCCTGGCCCCAGCCCTCGGTACTGGTCTTGTGCATGGCGTGGACCTTGTACACCTGACCCAGGCTCACCGAGGCCCCGTCGGTCTCGCCGTTGTAGACCATGCTCTTGCCTAGGATCTGCTGCCAGTCGTAGATGTCCCATTCACCCTGCGTTGGTAAGTCCGAGAACTCCTTCACTGCTCCTGCTCCCCTGCTCGATCTCGTAGGCTTTGGTCCAGGCCTCCAGCCAGCGCCACGAGTTGGCCTCGATGGTCTGAGTCCTCATGTACTCCCGGCCCCGTTCGCCTAGTTCCTTGCGTAGTACCTGATCATCCATGAGTTGCTTCACCCCCTTATACCAGTCCTTCGGGCGCTCAGCGAGGATCCCGGCCTGCGACTCGGCGAAGAACCGGCGGTACTCGGAGCGGGGGCTGGCTACCCAGGGTGTGCCTACGGCAGAAGCCTCGATGATCTTGAGGCGAGACTTGGCATCATTGAAGGTTGATATCTCCAACGGAGCTAGGACGACGTCCAGAGTCGCTACGGCGTGGGGCCACACGGGGGTGGAGATGACCTCAGTGAACTGGGGCTCCTCGGTCAGCTTCAGCTTCTCCTTCACCTTTGACGGAGGGCCGATGACCCGGAACCTGTACCCGTCATCGATGAGTTCCTGGACGGCCTTCCCGCAGGCCTGCAGGTCGACCGGGTGAGAGTGGGTGGTCCCAGGCCAGCCGAAATGCCCACTTTTCCGACCCTCGATTTCGAGGAAGTACTGGGGCACGAAGTTGTCGATGACCATGCCTCGACCGTGCTTGGCGTAAACCTTCATCAGGGCTCGCGTGGACACGGTGACCATGCTGGCTGCTCGGCAGGCGTCCTCGGCGTTCTTCCACGAGTACGGCGTGTTCGACCTCGGGTGATAGTTGAGGTAGGCCATGTTCTGGCGGTGGATACAGGTCAGGTTGTCGTCCATGTCCACGACCACGGCCACACCCTTGGCCCGCATCATCGAGATGACGCTGGCATGCCACAGGTGCGATGGTCGCTGCAGCACAACGACATCTGCACCGTCGGGCACCTTGCAGTCAACGGGCGTGTCGCCCTCCATGTGGACCTCTAGGCCAGCACCCTTTTCGGGCCACTGGATTTCGATGTCGTGGCCCTGGCTGGCTAGGTGCTCGGAGGCCCAGATCAGACGGTAGTAACCACAACCGGCAGTGTCGGCGGGTATGACCAGAACTTTCAACGCCAACCCCCTAGAACGTGGGAACGAAGGACAGGCCGCGATTGGCGGTAATGGATCCGACGCTTTCCACGACTACTGCTAATGGGGCATCGGCGGCGGTGCCATACAGTGACCAGGTGCCAGCACCGATGACACCGTTTACCGTCAAGGACAGCTTCGTCCTGACCACGTCGCTTGTGTTGTTTTTGAAGTACATCACGTAGCAGAAGCTTTGAGTAAGACCACCAAATCCAACAGGTGAGAACTTCTCAGCGAGGCCAAGAACCGTGCCCGTGGTCGAGGCAGATCCCCTACGTATCCGGATAAGGCCCACAGCACCTCCGGCGCCGGTGGACTCAATCATGAACCCACTAACGGTGGCCTTGTAGATGACTTTAGGGTCAAAGAAGTAGGTAGGTTCCGAGTTCCAGCTTCCCGCCGGTACTGCTGTCTCAGCCCCACCTGCAGGCGTCGTTGCTACCGTTCCAACGGTGCAGGTGTTTGCACCCATATTCCCCAATGTCGTGTTGAGACATCCGACGACGAAGTTGCCGCTGGGTGGAACGATGAGACAGTAGATGCGTTGTAGTGGCGCCAGGGGACCGATCATCGAGACGGCGTTGGATGTATCTGCATCACCGTCATAGATAATGGTCAACGGTGAGGTGGTGAGTATTGTCGCTATGCGGAGTGTCCACGTAAGGCCAAGACCTCGCGAGTCGCTGACAACCTGCTGTACCGCCGACGCAATAACGCCAGGAAGCTCCAACGACGTGTTGGCAATAGGATCACTCATCGATAAGCCTTCCGCAGGGTATGACTCATCGGAGAGCCTTCGACCAATGTCATGGACCAGCCAAGCTCAAGCCACAGATCTCCTTGCCACTTGATCACGTTGTAGGAGTCATGGCGAGGGTCTGGGGCAGTCGTGATGGTAGAGGTCTGGATGACCGACTGGCGCTGCACAAGGTTGGTGGCGATGGCCGTACATTGCTCACCCGTAAGTGCCTGGAGATCCGACACTGAGGCTACAACAAACCCTCTATTTTGGATGGAATGTGGTGCGTTCACCGGAACGTCAGCAGAACCGAAGGTTGGCACGTTGCGGTCGGATGGAGCATTCGAGATCACGGTGAACCGATTGGGTGCCGTCAGGACGTTGCTGGACTGCGTTATGGATGACCGTAGGACCTGCCTGCCGTTGTCCCAGTCGAAGTCGGGAATCTTGAGGGCAGGATTGAAGGCTCGGATGAAATGAAGCACACCATCGTTACCGAACCAGGGACTGAAGTAGTCTCCCGTGAGACACAGGGCCTCGATGATCTGTCCTCGCATGGTCCCGGCCGACCAGGAGTCAACAGTTAGGAACTCATTCTCCTCGATGTCGAGTCGAATCGGCTGATCCTTCAGGAGATTTTCGATGGCAACGGAGATATCAGTTCCGTTGGTAAAGAACGTGGGTCTTGTATCATCCCGTGCGCTGAACGCGGTTTCGATCTGTTGATCGACGATGAACATCATGTCACTGAGGACCATATTGGACAGTTGGCCCGACGTGAATAGCTGATACGTGGCGTCACTGAACACGTACTCACCAAGCGGGTACTCCTGACCCTCAGCGAACACCATGGTCACTTGGATCATGTCGGTGATGGGATTGATGGCCGCCGTATCAGCAGCACCAAACGCCACCGTCAGTCTTCGCTTGATAACAGCCGCAGTGTCATGACTCAGTGACGCAGACCTCAGCGGATGGACCTCCCCCAGGTGAGCGCCAGACACCCGGTTAATGAGGTCGAACCGGAACGTGGCCTGCCGCTGGCCCACCCACGGAGCCAGGTCCAGAATCGGGTCATACGCAAAGTTGGTCAGCGTCACGGGTCTACCTCACTGGGGGTGTCCGTGATCTCGACGATGTCCACCGGTGCCAGATAAAGCCTCCTGTCCCTGAGCACCTGGCCAGATGGAACCATGACCGTGGCGAACCAGCGGTTCCCGTCTTCGTCGCGAACGCAGATGTAGGACACGTTGTCCCAAGCCATATCCCGCAGGGACCTGAAGTCCCCCAGTGACGGTGGCGAGATGGCAGCAGCTTGGACAAGGACGGTGCGACTGAACCGTTCCCCACCTCGCTCATTGGGTCTGAATGCGGTGAAGAAGTCTCGGTTGTACATGGCCTGCATCTGAACGAAGCCAGCCTCGGCGAAGCCAAAGTCTTCCACGACCTGGGTGTCCATCCAGACCGACGAGTAGGCCAGGTTACTGGAGCCGTCCTGGATCTCGTTCGTCGTGAAGATCAGGAGGTGGCCGTTCTGCAGGCAGCTTCCACCCGATACACCAATCGACGGAAGCGTGACGCTCGCAGTCGAAGACCATGGACCTGGGAACTCGTAGAAGTCAAGGGCTCGGATGCGGTAGGAGCTTAGGATTCCTACCCTGGCCTCGTAGTCCTTGAAGGACACCTGTCCCGCGTCGGTGCTCTTCATGATCGTCTGCCATGTGGTGTTGACCGTGTCCATACGCTGGATCTCGTAGGAGTTGAACGACACGGGAGTCACAGTCAGGTTGTCGTACTTGAACTCCACCGGTCGCGGGTTGGTGTTACCACCAGCAGATTCGGCGTACATGCTCAAACTATTGCCGCTGGCGAAGTTGGTATAAGTCTGAGTGATGAGCCAGGACGTTGGTTCAGCCGTGTTGGATAGCCAGACCTTTCCCTTGATGGTTGTTCCAATGGCTTGCACCCGAACGGACAGCGGTACTGTTGCCGATGCAGTAAACCCGGCTGCCACGGTAGCGGTGGCAGTGAAGACGCCTCCAACCGCATTTCCCATTTCGAGGGTCACCGCTCCACCAACGGCCTCGATGACGTTGACGAAGTACAGGTTGTTGCCATCTACTCGCCGGAGACTGACAGACTGAAGTAGCTGCCCGCCCGTCGGTATGGGCATCAGCAGATTGTAAAATATCTCCACGTCTGAATGTCTGAAGGTGGTTACGATGGTGGTGTTGTAGGCGCCTGCGCTCGTGATGCTCTGTATGCCGTCATCACCGTCAACCCTGTAGTCGTTGGGCGTTGCGATCGGCACCCAGACGAGACCCGAAGACGAAGTTCCCCAGCCTCCGGTGACCACTGTTCGGTTAAAGTTGTCGGACATGCCCAGCATGCCGGTCCAGGACAGTTGGTTATAAAGGATTGCCGTGGGGATGCAGCATGGGTCAATGCCGCAGTTCCGGCCGATACCGGAGACGGCCATGCTTGTGGTGACGACACCGAAACCACTGACTGTCGGCATATCTTGGGCCAAGATGAACGAAACATCGGCTGTGGGATCGTCGGTGGTTGTCGTGGCGAACGGGTTACCCGCCAACGGCATCCAGGACTCTAGGATCGTGCCACCGGACACAGGCTGTCCGTACGTGGCAATGGTCAGCGTGTGAGGGCTAGCCACCTGTTGGAGCATCGGATTGGTCGGTGTACCGGTCAGGGCTGGTGCTGCTGCACCCAGGATTTCCCACCTGTTGCCTTGGGTCTGGTCTGGCACTGGCGTCCAGATGAGGTTCGGCACCGTTCCAAACGTCAAGGTTCGGGGAACGTCAAACCTGAGGGTGACCTCCTTCCAGCCGTCCACAATCTCATCGAGGGCATCAAAGTCTGCGACGGAGATGGTAGCTGTCGACGTGCTGCTTGTGACGCGCAGTAGACCGGTGGTGTCGCCGTACCGACGAGCCCAGAACCGAACCCACGGGAAGCTGGCTGTTCCTGTTCCCAGGAACGTGGTGTCGATGCGTTGCTGCACGTTGTTGAGGGCAGAGGCAAACACCTGACCCGTTGACTGTCGACCGTATGGGTGCGACTCGAACAGGGTCCCGCTGGCGCCACTGGCATGGAGTGTCAGTTGGGGAATGAGCACGGTGCTGGTTGACGTAAGCGTCTGGTTGATGGCCTCGTCACCGAGCGGGAATGGGATAGCAATCTCGACACCAGGCACAGTCGGAATCTCGTATAGCTGACGAATCTCATTGAAGATCGGGAACCGACCAGGAGTCCTGAGCCCGTTGTAACTGTCACCGAAGTTGGACTCGCTCAGGGTCACTGTGTAGTCGCCAGGCTGCAGGATCAGCGGGTTGCCGGCGGGGGTCCTCACCGTGATCGGCATGGCGCCTATGTTGATGTAGTTGGCCGGCCAGCCAGAGTCATATCCAGCCTGGATTATTCTTGTTCCGAAGCCGACCCTGGCCTCATCGCAGTAGAAGACTTCCAGCGCCGCATAGGAGATGATGACGCTCGTTAGGCCGAATGCAGATCCAGCAATGGGAACGTTGAAAGCCATGTTGATTCTATTGGCAGCGGAGGCCTCGAATCGGGCTAGCTCGTTATAGGTCCATTGACACACTTCAAGGTTCATTAGTGCAGGGTTAAACCCGGTAGTTCCGAAGAACCGGGCCACGTCCCCAAGCTTGATGCGGTCAAAGCGCACGTCCGTGCTAGGTGTTGCGGGGGTGACCAGACTGGGGTAGCGAATGGCTCCTGCGGTCTCGTAGATGACTGCAAAGTTTCCTGGCGCCCTGACAATAGTGTTGTCGTTGGCCATGTATAGCCGCAGATCGACTTCGGTGTTGGCAGTGGTCTGTCCGATGTCGATGCTAGTGAGGAAGTTGACTCCTAGAATTCTCTTATTCTGAAGAAGGTTCTGATACTGGCTTACACCGAAGAACATGTATGTGTCAGAGAAGTCTGAGAAACCAACTCTGAGAGTAAGGGCCTGCTCGCTACTCGGGTTCCAGAGAGCGGTTGGTATGTCAGAGGCAAAGGTGAGGGTAAAGGGAGAAGGGCCGCCACCTGTAATGATTCCGCCCGTGCAAGGGATGATTACCTTGCGCACAGGACCCGACTGGTTCTCGAAGCCCTTGGGGTAGATGCTGGCTGTGAAGGCTCGATCCATGATGAACTGGTTCGGCATCGTGTTGACGTAGGCCCGAACGTTGCTGACGTTCTTGGCCGAGGTCAGAGTGAAGCTGTACCCGCGCTCGAAGGAGTTCGCGTAGGGGTTGTAGATCAGGCTCTCGTCCCTGATCGGAACCCACTCCTGGCCAATGTTCTGCGGGGCATGCGGGTTATAGTTCGCCACCTACTGCTCCTTAGGCCATGGATCTGACGGCGAGGCGCGTATCACGTACTGCTAGTCGGCCCGCAATTCCTCCACCCAGCGCTCCACCAAGGGCCGTGGCCTGACTGTTAGTGGGTAGCTGCCCATTGAAGGTTGCTTGTACCGAGTTGGGTCCGAAGACCACGGTGCTGGCCATGTTGTTCGTGGCTGCAGCCAGCGCCGGCTGCTCCATCTCCATACCGGTAACCAGACGGTCAATGAGCTTCTGGCCCGCGTACATCGGGTCACCCTTACCGGACAGAGGACCTTCCTCGGCGGGGGACAGTGGCCAGTACTGCAGGAAGACGGCAGCGGCATTGTGTGCGGCTCGACCCAGGGCGTCGTACATGGAGATGACACCGTCAATGAGGCCTTGGATCAGCTTCTTGCCAGCGTCGAAGAGGAAGTTTCCAACATCCCCCAGGGCGTCCCAGATTTTCCCGGGCAGACTGGAGAAGAAGTCGATGACAACATCGATCCAGTGCGCGACGTGGGTGACGATCCAGCCGGTGATGTTGAACAGGGACTCCAAGATGAAGGCGCCTAGGTCAAGGAACGCCTGGCCCAAACCCTTCACGTAGGTACTGACGACTTCGCCCACCGTGGTGAAGAAGCCCATGATGGCCTTGCCCACGGACTCAAAGAACTCCGGGATGGTGTTGGTGATGAAGTCCGTCAACCAAGGCCAGAGCCCGTGACGCAGAAACTCAAGGACCAACTCGAATGCCGCAAGCAGGGCTAGGACGCCGAGCACCAAGAACGCGAAGGAGAAGGCCAGGAACTCGACGACGTGAATAAGACCCTCAATGGCCTTGGTTCCGATGTCCGTGCTCAAGAACACAGCAACCGCGTTCAACTGGTTGGCGATGTCCTCCAGGACCTTGTTGCCACCTGCTCGGTCCACGGCGCGGGTCAAGGCGAACAGGAAGAAGGCGACGGAGTCAATGACCTTGCCCAGGTCGTTGAAGGTCGTCTTCATGTCGTCGAGCCACTTCAGGAACTCCGGGTCCGACGAGAGCTTGGTGAGCCAGTCACCCAGGGTGGCGAGGCTGGAGGTCAACGATGTGCCGACCCACTCCAGGAACGGTGTGACGGCAGTGCCGATGGAGGCCAGGCCGAAGAGGAACTTCGACAGGGCCGGTTCAAGCTCCCTGATCCAGTTGATCGTGGCTGGAATGAGGGTGCCTAAGAACTGGGTAAACGCTGGGTCACCGAAGAAGGTGACGATGGTCCGGGCCAAGCTGCCGAGCGCTGCCGCCACGGTGCCCAGGTTGGCGTCAAGGAACGGGATCAGCCTCTTCGTTAGGACGGTGATCGAGTTGCCGAACTGCTCGAAGAACTGCTCCTGGACGATGTCACGAATGGCCTTGAAGGCGTCCCTCAGGGGCAGCAGGGTCTTGACGAACTCCTGTGCAGCGGGAGTCAGCCCCTCCAGAGCCTTCTTCAGTTCGTCGGCATTCTTGGCTGCAAAAGCGCCCTGGATGGCAGTTCCAAGACCCTGGAAGGCGACATAAAGGACGCCCACCTGCAGGATGATGGCGCCGATAAGGCTCGGCACCACGAACAGGGCAGCCGACAGTGCATTGATGGCCTGGACCAGGCCGATCACTAGCTCGGCGATGAAGCCGAACAGCGGCACTAGGGCCAAGATCAGGGGTGATTTGCCTGAGATGTTGAAGCCGGCGCCGACAGCGTCGGCGATGGCTGCACCGATGAGACCAAAGGGACCCTTACCGTTACCACCGCTACTGAGGGCCTTGACCTCGCGCTCGATGCTTCGTCCGAGACTGGCTACTTCCCTCTGGACGGTGTTGCGGTCGGTGTCAAGGTTCCAGTCGATGTTGGCCGGGTTCCTCGATGTGCCTTTCTCGACGGCATGGACGAAGGAGGGCCCGTGCTTCTCGATCTCCTTTTCCATCGAGTTGCTGATGGTGTCGCCGAAGTCCTTGCCGATTCGCTTTAGCTCAGGGTCAGCGTCGTTGGCAGCGGCCCGGAGGCCCTTTTCGATGTCAGGATCGACCTTGGAGGTGTCGCCACGGACTTCAACCCGGACCTCGCCAATGGGCGCACTCACGACAACACCACCTCTCGGTACCCAGTGATGCGCGCGAGCAAGGCTAAGCGACGCTGGTGATCAGTGTAACTAACCGCCCAGAGAAAGGAAGGCACCCGTATCCATTTCCATCTCGTCGAAGACGTCCTTGCCAGGGTCCTTCACCGTGTCAGGAACTGCCTCTAGCTGCATGAGGAACATGGTGGTCTTCTTCGGATCCATGGCGCCGAGGATGGTCACCAGGAGCACGTCGAGCCAGCCCGACAGGGACTGGGTATTGGGATCGGCCCCACGTGCTAGAAGCTCGGGCCCGAGGATGTCCCACTGGTACCTGGCGACGGAGATGAGGCGCAGGCTCACCCACCAGGGGCGTGCTGCTGCACACGAGATGATTTCCATCACGACGTCGTAGACCTGGTCAAGGCGGATGGCCCCGTCGTAAACCAGATCTTCAAGATCGGGAACTATCTCGCTGATGAGAGTGTCGATATCGGGTTCGGCTTGCATCAGATAGCAGAGCCAATCCGTGGCGCACATGGGAGGCACTTCAATAGCCGTCCCGGCTACCTCAATCTCGATAGGCCATGGCCGCAAGGACCACACTGGGTCCGTGTTCAGCCTCGGGACCTGGACCCTGCCCTCTTCGGCGGATGGAACAGACGATCTAGCTGCGCTTGATCGCCGGACGGCCACGACGGACCTTTGGCTTCTCGTCCGGCTGGTCCTCATTGAAGGCGCTGATGAAGCTCATCAGGTCGCTGAGGCTCAGCGTGCCCTCGGCCATGAGGTCCTCCAGGAACTCTTTATCCTCGGGCTGCACAACCACGGATTCCAGGATGGTGAACATGCGGTCCACCGTGGCTAACTTGCTGGCTCTGTCGACGTCATCACGCTGCAGTAGCCGAGCGCCACGGTTGAGCAGCATCATCTGGGCGTCAATCAGTTGCCTGATGACGATGTTTCGTCCTTGTACGGGAACGATGCGGGTCTCTCGTCCAGGGTCTGGGTTAGTCATGCCGAGATACTAGACGCATTACGTCTCGTAGACGACAATCTTGAGCCTGTGGCGGACGGCAGCGTGCTTGAGTGGCGTGAGGAGGTAATGCTTCGCCTTCTGGCCGGGATGGGATATGCCTATCGTGCTTATCGCCATGGGGATTTGGTTGGCGTAGACCGTGCGTCCGTGCCACTCGAACTTGAGGGCGGGGCGTCGTACCTTTCCGAACCGGTAGACGTGAGGTGCTCCCCTGGGGAAGATGTTGTGGATCTTGGCACCTGATTCCACCGCCTTGGCGTAGGACAGGTGGGTGGTGATTTGGCCCTCGATGAGGGTGCCGACCGCATTGGGACCTATCTTGCGGAGGCTTCGCGCGAGGTTTCCCCTGGTATAGGGACCCACGGCGGCAATGACCTTGGACTCGGCCAGCATCTCGTTCAAGACCCGATTGACGAACCGACTCGCCATGCGGTTGGTCTGGAACGCTAGGCGAGCATGAAAGATGCGAACATCCGCCGCCATTTAGCACTCCGGACAGGCAGCGGCCTGGGCAATGAGCGAGATCGAGCGCTCCATGCAGCCACCGTTGGGCGTGGCCGTGTTGTTCACGCCAATGACGACGTTGAATCCAGGCTCCAGGACTAGCCAGTTCTCCTTGAAGCAGCAGGCGGCAGTGGCCAATGACTGGGCGTCCACCAGGTTCTGGAACGCTGCCTCGGTCCAGTCGGCGCACGTGGGCATCATGGTATTGGTACCAAGTGGGGCACATCGGATAATGCCCATCTTGAGGTTCACGGCCCAGGACGGGAAGGAGCACTTTTGGTTGGCCTGGGACACGATGCTCTGCTCGGGGAAGCTGTCCACGACCGGGAAGATGTCACCCACGCTGACGTAGGCCAGGCCCTCGCAGCAGAGGTCGGTGGTGATGTCCACGTCGTGGGTTACCTGGTCACCCACGCGCAGGCAGCAGTTCAGGGGCGGGTTCGCATTGCCGCTGACTGCCTCGCACAGGCAACTGAGCAGCAGGGTGGCGATGTCGTTGAGCCTGACGATGGGACCGGTCATGGGTTCACCTACGGCCAGGTGACTTGGCGCGGTACCTGCAGATCCGGCGAGTACATCCGAGTCTGGCCCTTGATCCCGTAGGGGTTATAGGCCATGATCAACTGGTCCAATTCCCAGAGCCCGCTAAGGCCGTTCTTCAGTACATCGGAGATGTCGGCGAAGGAGACCGTTACTCCCTGTCGCGACAGGGAGGTGATCCTGCTCGGCAGGCGACAGGGCAACCCCAGGCACGCTCGCGCAAACTCACAGGCAAGGCCACTAGTTGCTTGCGCAAGCGCAAGTGGCACCTCGCGACCACGCAGGTACGTGACCTCGAACGCATTGGGATCACCCGGGTACAGGCTCTGGTCCGAGCACGTCGGCCAGCACGCCGTGGTGTCGGTTCGGACTAGCCACATCTGGTCTAGGACGAAGTAACTTCCTGTTGCCGGTAAAGTTGCGCCATCAACAGTTACTCGCACAATAGAGTTCACCGGGCCAGGTAGGTACACCTGGCACGCGGGATCGCAGGTGCAGCAGCCGGAGTCCTGGCCACACCAGCAGTTCTTCCACTGCCCGTTGAAGGTGTACGGCTGGAATGACCCGTACCCGTCGTAGAACCAGCCCGAGGGGCAGTCCTGGCAGAAGCGACCGCAGGGACGCACGGTCAACTCACAGAGACCGAACTGCCTGCCCGTGGCCATCCAAACGAAGGCCGTGGCGTAGTTTACGGCTGCGCCAGTGACGGCGGGACTGAACGTTGCCCAGTCTTCTGAGCAGCAGATTTGTGTCAGGTCGGGCCAGGTGCAGGGCCCAGAACTGATGGTCATTCTGGGCCCCCTCCCGGTCTCGAAGCATTGACCAAGTTTATTTGCTTGTACAAGCAACTAGTGGCTGATGCTTGCTGTATCAATTACACCGCTGCACAGCCACAAGCAGCCGCTGGTGGTGCCAGCCGGGTGATGAACATGCGGTGATGCTGGGTGCTCAGGATCGGCGTGAGCATCGGGATCGGGTTGTTCAGTGTGCCAGCAGCATCTGATAGGTCAACGTTGTACGGACCGACGCCCCAGAGCGAACTGCTGTGGGTGCGGGCGTTGACCACGAAGTTGGCGACGCCGTTTTCCAGGGTCATGTCACCGATGGTGCCCTCCACGACCCATGGGAAAAGGACATATCCGTACTGCGTGCCACCAGTACACGCGACCCCAGAGCCAGATAGTCGAGTCCACCCTTCGAGGGCGAAGTTCACGTTGGCCGTTGAGCCTTCGGTGGTGGACCAACCGATCTTTACTGCGGCAGCAGAGTCGTCTGTGTACAAAGGTTCTGCAGCAACAAGGTTGACGATATCTGGGTCGACGTTACACATCGTGATGACGAGGTCGATCCACTTCAACTGCGGAGCGTTGGTCTCACGCACGCAGAACTGACCGTCACCGTTCTTGACGAAGAACTCTTCCCGGTCCTCGTAGTTCTTCGTCATCTCGATGGAAATGATTCCGTCGGACACAACCTGTGAGCAGGAGCCCGTCACCACCTGGCCGCAGGAGTTCAGCTTGGTGACGCGGATCCGAGGAATCTTGAACGGGGTGAAACAGGTGCTAGTCATCGGGGGGCTCCTCGCCATTCGAAGCGGAGGCTGCGATGTTCCTCGGTTGTCCTGGCTCCCTTACGACAGGAACCGGAATAGGCACATCTTGCGGGTCTTCTGCTTGAGCAACTTTCTCCTGGTACCACTTCTCCGCCAGGTCGGGATGAACCAAGATCACCCGTCCTGCCACTCCGTAGGTCACCTCGACGTGGTTCTGGTCGATAGCCATGTCCACAAGCTCACGGACGATCTGAGGAAGGAGCCCTTCCTCAACGATGATCTCCGTGTAGTTGCGCATCAGTGGCATTTATCGATCCGTTGTACTCAAGGTTGTTAGTACGGCAGCAGCGAAACAGTCGTAGGTCACGATGTACTCGCGCTCCATGACGATGGTCAGGACGTTCGTGGTCCGGTTGATGACCTGGCCCATGGGAGGGACGAAGAGGTCGTTGTCCGGTGTGCGCCAGATAGCCACCGCACCGGTGATGTAGATCCAGGCCTCTCCGGCGGCAGCAGCACTACCCGTGGGCCCGATGTTGGCGTAGTTACCCAGGGACACGCAGGTGCGCATGTCCGTGTACCACTCCTCGCTGCCGTACGGACCTTCGCGGTCGATGGCATGCGAGCCACTCAGATACGGCGCAGCGAAGACAGGAGCATGGATGACGCCCTTAAGGCCATATCTGGCATAGAGCCAGGACTCCAGCTTGGCTATGGCATGCACCGGACCCACGGCTGTGCCTAGATTCGTGGCGCCTTGCAAGCTGGGTGTCTGCGCCACCAGGCCCTGGGAGAAGATGCTCTCGACGGTGGCCTGCTCGCCCGCAACAAGCTGGTCGTAGAGGAACTTCTGCACCCGTTCCTGGCCCCAGTTGACCAGACCCACGGTGTCGCACTGGATCGCTGAATAGACGATGAAGGGGGCGCCCGTAACAGTCGTGACGCCGCTGTTGATGACCTTGCTGTTGTGGGTTTCCTGGCACTCGACCTCGTACTCCTTGGGGAGAACGCAGGTCGAGATCTCGTACTGGAGGCCACCCGTGCGGGCATTGATGGGAAGGTCCAGTGGCCCCGTGGCGACCTGGAAGAGGCCGTACCGGGGCAGGAGCGGATTGGGAGCCGGTACATAAACCGGTCCCGTCAAGCTCGCCATGAACCCACCTCCCTCAGGTAGCGAGGGGCTGGACCGGTTGGCCCAGCCCCCTCATGCCTGTTAGCAGGTCACGACCCGCTGCACACCGGTGCTACCGCTTGAGCAGATGTTGATCGTGTAGACCCTGGAGACGGGGCAGAACCTCATAGCTCGGAAGCCATCTTCGAGGAAGAGTTGAGTCACCTTGTTGGTGGTGATGTTGACGCTGTCGTAGATGGTGTCGAGCCGGATGACGTCCTGGCGAGCCACGACCCAGGTGCCGGCCGGGTAGATCAGGAACTTGACCTGAGTGGGCAGGGCACAGATCGGAACGTCCGAGCCGGGGAATGGACCACCGGAAACGCCGGTGCTGGTGAAGGAGTCCTGCCAGTCGTAGATCCACTGTGGCCGAGCGTGCCTGGTCCGCAGGAGCGCCTCGATCTGGCTGTCGGCCAGGTCGGGGTCCATGGGGCCGTTGCGCCGGATCCAGTCAGCCCGCATCTGAGCCTTGAGCCAGTACGGGAACACGACCTCCAGGGTCTGGTCCCGCTGCAGACGCAGCCGGTACTGGATGTCGACGGTGGCAACTTCCACGGCCGACATGACCTGGGACACGACCGATAGATCCACGTTCCACGGAGCGCAGGCAGTCAGGTCGACGGCGGTGGAGTCGGTGACGATGTCAGCGATGATCTGACGGTTGACGTTGTGGGCCTGGGCAGCGATGGCGCCCTGGACGAACTCGCTGACGAACTCGGGGTAGCCCCGGTTCTGCAGGATGTCGCCGGTGAGGCACAGGGCCGCGACCTTGAGCCGGTCGTCCACGAACGCTGGACATGGGATGGCGACACAGGTCTTGGTGGTGTCGGAGATGACCTGGGCCTCAGTCAGGATGTTGAAGCCGGTACCCGAGCCGAAGATCGTGTCGAACTGGATGCCCTGGTTGTGCCGGATGCCGCCACGACGGGCGCCGATCTCAGGCAAGGACAGCAGACCGTCGGTCGTGATCTGGTTGCAGGTGGTGTAGATCGTCTCGGACGGGGCACACCAGCCAACACCAGCGAGCAGGGACCCGCCGGGGAGACGCTTCTCGTCCCGAGCGAAGTCGATCTTCTGCATGATCGTGACGTCGTCGTCGCCGTCGCTGACGGAGAAGTCGCTGCCGAACTCGCGACGAATCGTGGCGACGGTGCTCTGCTGGGCGGTGCCACCACCGTGGGTGCGCGACCGGGCGACGAAGGCCTTGGCCACGTCCAGCCAGCCGTCCAGTTCCTGTCCGGCCGAGAAGCCGGTGTCGGCAGCCGCCAGGATGCGGAACTGTGGCCTGTTGTCCTCGTCGGTGACGACCTCACCCTCAAGGACCTGGTTGCCAGAAGCGGCGATGTCGCTCACCGAAGGAAGCCGGGAAACATCAGCGGCGTAGCTAGTGCTCGACCTCTTGCCCTTGGCGGCAGGGGCAGGAGCCATCGAGGCCTCTGCGTCTTCTGCGTCTTCCTCGTCGGCGTTGTCGTCTTCCTCGTCCTCGTCGGCCATGGCCGTTGGGAGGGCGTTGAAGCGGCCGGCACGATCGCGGCGCTTGGACAGTTCGTCGTCGCACAGGACCATGAAGGCCGACAGGTCTTCGAGGTCGTCTAGGTCTTCGTCGGTGGCTGATTCGGGGGTCAGGGTCTCGCGGATAGCGTCATAGGTGGCGGCGGCCTCAAGGCCCAGGTCACGAAGAGCCGCGACCGTGAACCGAGGAAGGCTGGAAGCCTCGGGGATCTCGAATTCCATGACTAAAGGGCCTCTCACATGAAGAAGGGAAAAGGCACACAGCCTTTTGACTCCTCAGGAGGCCCTCAGCACTACCCTGAAGCTATCGGATGATCAAGATAATAAAGACTTGATCAGATAATGTCCAGTTTCGCCGCTACTTTTTCTTAACGGTTATGGTTCCACCGTTGCGGGTGACATCGATGTCGGCAGCCACCTTAGAGGTGTGCTCCTGCGTAGTCCCGTTGCTTCTGGTGACCACGTAGCTCTCCGCCGGAGCCCCACCACTCTTGCCACAGTTGCACATATCAGCCCTCTCCCTGCAATGATCTCTGGAGCTTAGTTCCTTTGTAGGCCACTCGGCCCCTTAGATCAAGGTGTGATACTGAGAGCATGGCTGACCCAAAAGTTTCCGACGAGGAAGTCGTGTTCTACGACGCCGACGGCAACCCCACCGAGAATAAGGACGAAGCAGTCACGGCCGAGGTGACCCAGACCATGTCCGATGGCAGCGTGCGGCACACCCTTATGAAGGCGTCACCCTCCTCCTCCTAGGTCCTGCCTCCAGCTTGGCAATCTCGTCTCGCTGCTGCCGGGCCACCTCGGGGAACAGCTTGTCCAGGATCGCGGCCCGCTCAGGGAACAGGTCCCGGAACCAGAGCGCCGACATTCCAGGCTGATCGAGTAGTTCGCCATAGCCGATTTTGCCCTGAAGGTAGAGGTCAACCGACTCGGCGAAGTCCTCGATGTCGGAACTGCCTCCATACGGCGTGATGCCGTATGGGTAGCGAGCCCCCGGTTGTGGCTTTAGGAGCATTTTCTTGGCCCGTCCACCACGCGCAGACGAGGGGACCCATGTGCTTGGGTTGATGTACCTTGCCGGATTGGCGTTCGCCCCGGCCTCGTGCCACCCTCCCGAGCCGCTGATGCCATCGGTATCGGCATTGTGGCCGAACTCGTGGTTCAAGTCGCTTATCAGTTGGGTAGCGTCGACCCTGCCTTCTGGGGTCCTCTTGACGCCTGGCTGCCAGATGTGGGTGTCGCCACTACCAGCAGTCATTACTGACCTGAATTTTTCGACGCCGAGTCTCTTTGCGAACTCAGGGTCCTCCGGGTTGCTTCCACTGTTCCAGACATAGGACCGTTGGTATTGCCGTGCCCCTGCAGGAAGGCTCTGGTGGTGGTGCTCCATCACCTTGGCTGCCTCAATAGCGCGCCGCTTACCCTCGCCGGTCTCGTCATGCTCAACGACGTAGGTGACGCCGTTACGCCTCCAGGCGGTGCCGTTCTTGATCGTGTAGCCACCACCGAGGAGTGGGGTGAAGTCGCGAACAGGAACACCGCGTGAGTCTGTGTCCCCATTGAAGAGGTCCCCGGTGCGGAGGCTTGCCTTTCCTGTCAGTGGTCGCTGCGTACTGCGGTGCGATGGCGTAGTGGCCTTAGTCCCTGCCCGCCTCACTGCCGGGCGGGTCGGAGATCCAAAGATCTTGTCGACGGCTCGGTCCAGTGTTTTGGTGACGGCTGACCTGTCGTCCCGAAACTTGCCCCGGCTGGTTCGGGGGTGGATTTCCCCCACAGGAGCAGTCGTCACGCGCTTGACGACTGGCTTCTGGAGCGTGACGACGGTGCCGTCCTTGTCAGTGAAGATCAGGCCAGGACGGATGACTTGTACGTCAGCGTTGTCTGGGATGTCCCCGCCGACGGACCGGTGCAGGTCCGGGTTGAACCTGGTCTGGGCGCCGGGGGTCGAGGTCATGGTGACGCCGCGCTTGGCCAGTTCCTGCCGCAGCCGCGTGCCCAGTTCCTCGGGGTTGGTGAAGCTCTCCCCGGTTAGGGCCTTGCGAAGGTCGTCGTAGCCCTGGGTCTTGGGGTCGGTCTTCTCTCCGGGAGTGGACAGCAGGCGCTGACGTACGGCCCGGCGGAAGGCGGCTGGGTCGTCGTTGCCTTGGCGGGCCTCGATGACTTGGTTCAGCATGTCGGCCAGTTCGGCTGACCCATCGGCGGTGGACCGGCGGTGGTGTGCCTCTCGGGCCTCCAGTCGCTTGCGAGCACGAGCGGCTCGTGGCTCGTTGGGGTCGGGGATGTCGGTGCGAGGCTCCGAGACCTTGGGCGTGTCAGAGCCGGGGGTCGGGGATGGGTGCGGTCCAGCCGTCTCACGGTCGCGAGCCCACTGCCGAAGATCCCGGCTGAGGGCCCTCTGCTTGTCGCTTCCAGGAGGGCCAAGGTCCTGCATCTGGTAGGAGCCGTCCCGGCTCTCGTGGTAGCGACTCAATACGTTGTCGACGGCCTTGTCGATGTCGCCGCTGCCCTGAAGCTTTCCGGAGTCGATGTCTCGGTAGACCTGAGCCAGTTGATCAGTGGCTGAGATCCGTTCCCCATCTCGACTCGGTTCCATGCGACGGGCCAGCGGGATGCGGTTGAGGTCACTGAGCAACTGCCGCGCCGACTGGGGAGTCCCTTCTGGCACGTCAGGCACAGACTTGGGCTCTGCGTCCATCTGTGCGATGGCTTCGTCGTACAGCTTGCGGACCTCTGGGTCCTTCTCCTCCAGCCGCATGAGGCGCAGTTCCTGGACGGCCTTTTCGGAAGCGTCAAGATCCTTCTTGCCCTCGCGGGAACTGTAGCTACGCCGCAAGTCCATGACCTTGTTCGCAGAGCCGTTGCGGTCCCCACGACGAGCTAGCTTCTGAGCAAGCTCCATGGACGGAGAGTCTCCGTGCATGACGCTGTTGTCACCCTGAGGGTCTCCCCGGAGGGGAACATTCTGGTCAAGTGGAGTCCGCCTCAAGGCCCTGAGGCGACGGGTGTCTTTGTCGTCCAGGCGCTTGATGCGGTCCATTTCCTGGGCCACAGCGTCGTCGCTGAGGTTGCGGTCGCCCTGGTGGAGCAGGCTTGCCCGAGCGCGCTGAACCTCGGGCTTGCTGAGGTCCTGCTTTGACGCAGGACGAGCAGCCTTGGCCGGAGCTTCGGGAGCAGCAGCCTCCGGTGCTGTCTTCTTGGCGCCGGCACGGGTGACCCGGGGGCGGGTGGCCTTGGCCGGAGCCTCCGGTGCTTCGGGAGCAGCCTTCTTGGCCACCCGCTTAGCAGGTGCAGCCTTCTTGGCTGGGGCCTCGGGTGCTTCTGGTACAGCCTTCTTGGCGGCGGCACGAGTCACTCGGGGACGGATGGCCTTAGCTGGCGCCTCTGGTGCAGAAGGTGCAGCCTTCTTGACGGCCCGCTTAGCTGCCGGAGCTTCCGCCTTGGGGGCTTCGCCTAACCACACGGCCGTGTTGGCGTTGCCCTTGAGGGTGCTGCCGTCGTCCCTGGTGATCGTGATGCTGTTGCCGTCACGTTCGACCTTCGTGACCCGACGGGGAACCTCGGAGCCACCCCGGGCACCGCTGGCGCCACGAACAACGTCACCTTCCTGGACGTTGGTCATGCTCTTGCGGCGGGTGCCGTTGGTGAGGGGCTTCAGTTCCTTGGACTCAGGAGCGGCCACCTTTCGGGGTGCTGCCCGTTTAACTACTGGACGCTCGGGGGTAGCTGCTTCCGGTGCCGCCTTAGCGGCCACCTTCCTGGGCGCCCTCGTCGCCTTGGCCGGGACCTCCGGCGCAGCCGGAGGGACGGCCTTCTTAGCTGCCCGCTTCACCGCTGGGCGCTTAGGGGCTGCCTCCTTACCCTCGACCCGATCGGCCAGGTCCCGTAGCCGACGGACGAAGTCAGCCCGGTCCTCACGGGCGGCTCGGTTGATGGATGGGTCTGTAGATCCTTGGTCTAGTGGGGACTTCTCCAGGTTGGTGGCGTCTCGACGGATCTTCTTGGCTACGTCGGCACGGCTCATGCCTTGGTCAAGGTCAAGCTGACGGCTGGGGACGATGCCTGCCGCATCACCCTTGAAGCCGGCTTCTTTGGCCAACTGTGCGATCGATGGTCCGGTTTCCTCAGGCTTGGATGGCGCTTCAGGAGCAGCCTTCTTAGCCACCCGCTTGGCAGGTGCAGCCTTCGGTGGTCCAGCCACCCGAGCCAGCCGCTTCTGGGCGTTCTCCAAGCTGGAGGAGCTTGAAATCCGGCCGTCCTTGTGGAGCTTGCCGTCGGGGTCGAGGATGTACCAGCGCTTGTTGCCGTCATGCTGGACGATGTCCCAGCCGGGGTGCTCCGCCAGGCGAACCACGGTGCCCCGGTTGGCGATGACGTCGTCGGCCGACTCCACCTTGGCGCCGGCACGAGTAACCTTCGGACGCTCCGGTGCTCCCGCTTCAGGTGCAACCTTCTGGGCAACCTTGCGGGGCTTCCTTCTGGCCTTCTCTTGCTCAATGCCCCTGGCGTGTGCCTCGCGGACGAGCCTTGGGCTGGCCTCCATGGCCGCCTCGTGGCTCATGCCCTGCTTCCTCAGGCGCTGGTACTGGGCTCTTTCCTCCCTGCCTTCCAGGGATTCCCAATCACGAAGCTGCCCTGGGGTTAGGGTGTCGCGGAACAGTCTTGGGGCAACGGGCTTGTGGGTGGTCTCCGGCTGCTTGACCTTCTCGGTCGTCTGGCGCCTGAAGGGTCGCGCAACAGCAGCAGCCACCTTCTTGGCTACACGCCTGATTGTGGGACGTTCAGCCTTCTCGGGCTCGGCGGCCTTGGGGCGTTCAGCAACCTTCCTCGGGAAGAAATCGGGCTCCTCGCCGTAGACCCGAGGAGGGGTCTTCTTGACGATCTTGGCTGCCCTGGCTTCTCGTTCTGCCTCACGCTGCTGTGCAAGGCCCTCCCTGGCCTTTACGATCCCCCTGGCCCAGCCAGTGGCAGTCTTCTTTGAGAAGCCCCTTGCCCGTGCCCGGTAGTACTCGTCAGCGTCGGCGCCCTCAGGCACTGGCTCAGCCTTGATGGCGGCAGGGATCCTCACGGCCGCCTTGCGAGCAGCCTTGGGCGCATGGGGCACCTCAGTGATGTCGGTGACCTCAGGTTCAGCCTCGTGTGCCTGAAGCGGCGAAGTCCTAGGCACAGCCTTCTTGGCCGCACGAGTGACACGAGGGCGTGGGGCTGACGGTGTCTCCGGTGCCTGAAGGGCCTTGCGTCCCTTTTCTGTGGCCTGAACACCAAGACCGCTGCCGACGCCATTTTCAAACTTGCGGTACTTGCTGCGCAGGTACCCCTTCTTGATGAGGTCCCTGACCTCAGGGTCGTTCTCGTCCGCAATGCCGATCCAGCCTTCCCTGGCGGCAAGCCGCTGGAGGCGGGTCCGGGCGCTTGGTGTGAGTTCTGATGCAGCAGCCTTGGCTGCCCGTTTCGCGGCGGGGCGGGCAGCCTTGGTCGGAGCTTCTGGCGCCTCGAAGACGGTGGCCTTGTGGGTGATGTGGTTGCCGAGCGTGCCGCCTGGCTCGTTCCACTCGTAGCCAGGACGGGTGATCTGCACCGGCGTGCCGGCTTTGATCGAGGCATCCCCGCCTGGGTGGTGCTTGGCCGGGTCGAACGGAACGACCTGGCCTGATTCACCGATCCTCTTGATGCCAGCTTCCTGGGCCAGCTTCTTAACCTCGGCGCGCATCTTCTCGCGGTCGGTGCCGGTCGCCAGAAGCCGGTCACGAACATCGTTGATGTCCGTGCGCTCGAACTCCTTGCTGACGCCAGCACGGCTTCTGATTCGATGCTGAAGTGCCCGGTCGCTGGGCTTGTCGCGGAGAAGCTCGTCCACCTCGCCGAGCATGATGGCGGTCTCACGCTTGCGACGGATCCGCTGCTGCCTTACCGTTGCACGGACCTCCTTGCGGGTGGCCGCAACAGTGCCCTCGTGCTCGCCGTGACTGCGAGCCTCAGCGTCAGTAGCGCCCTCCTCCAAGGCCGCCTTGATCCGGTTCCTGGCACCACGCTTCTCGGCTGGGGTGTCACCGATGCCCTCGGCGATCCGGTTGGTCCGTTCCTCAATGGACCCAGGTGCGGCCTCAGGGGTGGCCTTAGCTGCCACCTTCCTGGGTGCAGCACGCCTCACAACCGGACGCTCTGGTGCAGCCTCCGGCGCAGCCTTCTTGGCGACACGAGCAGTCTTGCTGGCCTGGCGCTCCCTCAGACGCTTGCGCAGGTTCGTGAGCGACTCGTCGCCCCTGGCCCATTCCTGAGCCTCAGCCGGACGGAGACCTTCACTGAGGCCGATAGTTTCCCGGTCCTCGATGACGTTGTTCTTGTGCCAGTCCTCGATCTCCTTGCCATGCCGCTTGTACAGGCTGTCCCAGCCTTGGATGTCGGTCTTCTTACCTTCCTTGCTGAGCCAACCTCCGGTGTTGCCCCGGTAGCCCTTGAAGGCGCCCCACTCCTTGGCCTTGAGGTCGGCGCTCTTGCGCCGTGGCAGTCCGGTCTGGGTAACAGCCCTGTAGCCGCCACTCGGTGCAGCAGCTTTGGCAACCTTGCGTGCTGGCGCTGCTCCAGGAGCAGCTTCTGGGGCAACCTTCTTGGCCGCTCGCTTAACGACCGGACGCTCAGGCAGCTTGATGCCGCGTCGCTCGGCTTCTCGTTCGACGATCTGGCGAACCAGGTCATCAAATTTTGCCTCGGCCGTTTTCTTCCCGGATGGGGTCAACCCTGCTTTGCGAGCGACCTCATCCATGCTCTCGGGCGGAGCTTCCTTGAGCATGTCACCGAAGGTCTTAGGTGCTGCCTTGGCTGCAACCTTCTTAGCTGCTCGCTTGACGACCGGACGCTCAGGTGCCGACACGCCAGGACGCATGCTCTCCAGCAGTCGAGCCTTGGCGCCCTCCAGCCCTTCCTTGTCGCTCGTCGGCGGGGAGCCGATGGTACGTAGGGCATCGTCCAGGCGCTGGCGTGAGCGGATCGGTCGGATGATCTTGGCAGCTTCTTCGTCAGTCTTAGCAGCCTGAAGCTGACTGATGACCTCTCGGCCAGAAGCTGGCCGCTTCCTCGGGGTAACTGGGGCCTGGGCGACCTCCTCAGCCCGAGCAGCAGCCCGAGCCTTAGCTGCCTTGCGCCGCTGGGATCCGCGAAGCTCGACGCTCTCGCCCTTGAGAACGCGCTCCAGTTCGTCCCGGGTGAAGGTCTGGTCGTAGGCATGCAGGTCCTCGCCAGCGTCCCGGCGCCGGTTGATTTCCTGCATCAGTTGCTCGCGCGTCATGCGCTTGGCCGGAGCCTCAGGAGCAGCAGCCTTGGTGGCTACCTTCCGAGGGGCAGTGGCCCGCTTAACGACGGGGCGTGCTGCTGCAGGTGCTGCACCACCGGTGGCCTTCGACAGGGCCGAGTTGTGGTCGTCGCCTGATTCCACGCGCCGAACCCAGTAGCGGGCTCGCTGCCGGGGGCTGAGGTCGCCAAGCTCCTTCTTCTGGTCGGCGCTCAGGCGACCTTCTAGGTCAGCCCGATTTTGGCCAACCTTTTCGCGGAGTGCCTCGGCGCTGGCCCGTGGGCGAGGGGCAGCCACCTTCCTCGGTGCCCGAGGTGCAGGAGCCTCAGAGACAGCTTCAGGAATGGCCTTCTTGACTGCTCGCTTGACAGCCGGTGCAGCCTTCGCTGGGGCTGGGGTCTCGGGTGCCTTAGGGGCGTTCCGGTTGTTCTCGTCGACCTTGAAGCGGATCTCGCGACGTAGCCCGGCGAGGGTGTAGCCCTTCGGGTTTTCGACGCCGACACGTTCAGCAACCGCTGTGACGTTCTCGCGGTCCATGCCGGTGAGCATGTTCTGGACGTCGAGGCCATCAGGAGGGTTGGCCTTGTCGTCGAGCCGGGCCAGGACTGGTGCTGCCTCAGGCTTGGCTGCCTTGGTCGGGCCGGGGGTGCGGGTGAACCGGTCACGCAGGGACCGGGCCTGAGTCACGTGGGTCGCATCGACGCCACGGATTGTGGTGCCCATGCTGGTCCGGTTGGACGGGATGGTGCGCTTGTCCCCGCTCTCGCTGATGGACTTCAGGTCGTCCAGGATCAGCTTCTTGCGATCTGCCGGCAGGGCGTCGAACTGCTCCCGGGTCAGGCCGTTGTACTCGTTGACGCGGGTCTTGCGGGAAGCTGGTCGGTCCAGGTTCCCGGCCAGGGCCAGGGCCTCAGCGTGGTTGGCCTTGCGCGGTCCTTCGCGAAGCTCCCGGTACCGGTGCTGCGCGACGGGAGACAGGCCATCGAAGCGCTCCTGCTCGAAGCGGTCAAGCTTCATTTCAGGAGCAGCCTCGGGAACGGCCTTCTTGACTACCCGCTTGACGGCTGGTGCAGCCTTCGCCGGTACTGGGGCCTCAGGTGTCTCAAGCGACTTAAGATGCTGCCGGCCCTTAGGTGTTACACGGATGCCGGGTGTTACTCGCTTGAAGAGGCTGGTGTGGCCAGCGCGACGTTCGACAAGACCCTGACGAATCAGTTCGTTGGTCTCGGCCCGCTTGATTCCAGTTTCCGTGATCCAGTCGCTCTTGGTGCCAAGCCTGCGAAGCCTCTCCTCGGCTCCTGGGCTTAGAGCCTCTGTGCTTGGAGCCTCTGGCGCAGTGACCTTCTTGACGGCAGCGCGGGTGACCTTGGGCCGCGCTGGTGCTGCTTCAGGGGCAGCCTTGGCTACCTTGCCGGGGCGGATGGTCTTGTTCTCGGCCTCGAAGTCGTCGGCGGCCTTACGTAGCCTGACTGCCTGCGCCTGAAGCCGCTTGACCTCATCCGGGTCGGTCATGTCATAGCCGTAGGCGCGGGTGCCCCTGCCTCCGTTGACAGTGGATGCCCTAGCGGCTTCGTCGTAGGCGTCGGCCCGCTGGCGCATGTGCCGGATCGTTACTGCGGGAGCTTGTCCTTCCGCAACACGCTCGTCGTAGTTGTTGATCGATGGTTCCTGCCCATGTGCATTGTCATGGACCGGCTTCAGGGCCTTCTTTAGTGCGGCAGCACGTTGCTCCGTCACGTCAGGTGCTGCCTTGGCGGCCTTGGCTACCTTGGCGCCTTCGGGTCGAGCAGCACGGAAAACTACGGTGCCGCTGTGGCCGGTGTCGCCACCAACGCGAATCTCGTTGCCCTGATCGTCGTGACCAATCAAGACCCGGCGGTTATCCACCCCGCCCCGGCGGTTGCGTACAGGGATGGTCTCCTGGCGGTCGACCGTGATCGGTGTATCGGTGATCCTGCTGCTTGGCCCCCAGGTCCCGGTGCTGTTTTTCCCAACCATGACCCGGTCGCCCTTTTGGATACGGGCGAGGGCGATCATGCCGCCGGGGCGAACCCGGTCCTTCATGTTCTCCGGGACGTCGGGCGCGGCCCTGGCTGCCTTGGCTGGTGCAGCAGGCTGGTGAGCCTCCAGGGGCGCGGTCTCTAGCGCCCTGGCCACCTTCCTCGGGGCACGCTTCTTGGGTCCACCGGAGAGGGCTTCCAGGATCGAGCGCTTGAGTTCAGGCTTGGGCTGGACGTAGTCGAGCTTGAGGTCCTGGGCAACCTCACGCAGCGCGTCCAGGCCGTTCTCGTCCTTATCCAACTCGGCCTGGATCTTGTCCCGGTCCCCACCAAGTCCCTGGAGCTTGTCGGTGAGCTTGGACTGCTCACCCACAGGCGTCGGCTTGCGCTCCCTGATGACGCGCTTGGTCGGAGGTGCTGGTGCTGCCTTAGGTGCCTCGGGTGCAGCCTCAGGTGCCGCCTTGGCAACCTTCTTGGCTGCCTTGGTGGGTGCCGGCGCTTCACCCGGTGGCTCCCAATGTCCACCGTGAAGTCGGTCCAGTGCCCTTACGGCCATGCGCTTGTGCCTGATGCTGGAAGTTGCATCTCGACGCTCGACGAGATCGTCGGTCATCGACTGAATCTCGGATGGCGACAGCCGCTCGATATCACCTTCTCTGAGGTCCTGGTACGGCTTGAATCCCCTGTCCCCAACGGGGAGTCCACCACGCCTGGAGTGTGTCACCGCGTTCTGGATGCGGATGTTGGACTGCTCCCGCTCCATGATTCCGCGCTGCTGCTCCCGGGACATTTGATCTGCTCGGAGATCGGCAGCAACACGCTGGAGCAAGCCCGGACCAGGGGCTTCTGGTGCTGCCTTGGCAACCTTCTGCGCCACCTTCTTAGCCGGTGGTGCTTCTGGAACTGCCGCCTTGGCAGCACGCTTCACGGTGGGACGACCAGCCGCCTGAGCTAGGGCCTTCTTACCCACGTCGGTGAGTCGGGGCTTGCCCTTCTCCCACTCGATGATGCCGGCATCCTGGAGCCGCTTGTTGACGTCGGCCCGGATGGTGTTGCCCGTCGTACCGTCAGCCACAGCCTGCGCCACGGCGCGCTGAGCCGGAGTGAGCTTAGGTACCACCTCCGCCTCGGGGGCAGCTTCTGGTGCAGCCTTGGCCACCTTGCGAGCAGCCTTCTTGGCTGCTGGCGGTGCCTCAGGAGCGTCGGCCCTGGCGGCTTGGGCAGCCTTGAAGGCGTCGATGTTGGCTTCGCGCTGGGCGACTTCGTCTCCGAAGCCGTCCCGGATGCTCTGCCGGTACGAGTCGGCCCAGGCCCGCTTGCCGTCGGGAGTCATCTCCTCCGGCGCGATGTCCTCAGCATGTCCCGCGTTCTCAACGCCCTGCAGGCGGTCCTGCAGTTGGCGGCGCTTGACGTTACTGCGGCTCCGGATGGCGTCCTTGATCTCGGCCCGTAGGCGCTCCGCCTCCTTCTGGCGCAGTTGCTCTTGAACATCGCCTTCAGGCGCAGCCTTCTTGGCTGGAGCAGCCTTAGCGGGTGCCTCAGGCGCAGCCTTGGCCACCTTCCTTGCCGCAACCTTGCGTGGTGCCGGACGCTCGATGATCCTGGCGATAGCCGCCATGCGGTCGTCGCCGTCCTCGCGCAGCATCTCGGCGGCACGCTTCTTGCTGAGGGTCTTCTTCTCCACTCGGGCCTGGAGCACACCAACCTTGCCCCGCTGGAACTCGGACAGGTCGTCGTACTTGACGCCGGCCTCGTCGAGGATCGGAGCGAGGTCCTTGCGGTTCTCGGCGTCGATGGCCTCCCGCTGCTTCTGTCCCGCAACCTTGCGCTCGGCCCGCTGTCGATCAAGCGCCTCACGGGCCCGGAGCTTGGCGGTAGCGTCCTCTTCCTGGCGCGCAGCCGCACCGAGGTCAGCCGACTGGCGCTCACGCTTGGTCTGCGCCAGGGCATCGTCGTGGGACAGCCGGTCCCGACGCAGGCTCCGGTACCGGGCCTTGTCGATGGGCTTCAGGTCCGCGATGTCGTTCTGCTGCTCGGGGGTCAGGCGGGGACTGCGCTGCAGCCGGGCTGGAGCTTCCGGTGCTGCCTTGGCAACCTTCCTGGCGGCACGGGTGACAGTTGGACGCTCAGGGGCAGAGACCTCTGGAACGGCCTTGGCGACAGCAGCCTTACGAGCAACCCGTGGGCGCTTAGTGGCCTCCAGTCTGGCTGCTAGGTCATCGAACTGCTTTGCCCGCTTGAACCAGTTAGTCCAGTTCTTCTTCTTTTCAGCCAGAATCTCCGGGGACCTCGGGATACCCGGAGTGACCTCCTTGTCGCCCCATCCGCCAAAGCGAATAGCCGCGACGTTACGTAGAGACTGGGCGGTTCCCCTGAGGTCTCGGGCCACGCTGGCAGGTGACTTGCCCTCGTTCAGATCCTGCTGGGCGCGAGCAACGATGCCCCGATGGTCGGGGACTACGGCTAGTTCATCAATCGTTGGAGCGCCGCCATCTGTCTTTCCCCCTGGCCCCGCCTCGAAGTTCAGGCCCTCGGTCAGCGGCTCCAGGTCGATGTGCTTGGCGCCACCAGGACGGAAGTCCGCCTTGGAGTTGTCCTGCAGTACCTCGGGGGCCGGTGGTGCCTCTGCAATCTTGGCTGGGGCAGTCCGCTTGACCCTGGGCCGAGCAACCTTGGCCGCCTTGGTGGGTGCCTGGACGCCAGTGACCTTCGGTGCCCGCTTGTTCGGGACGCTGCCACCGTCGGTGCCGTGAGGCACGAGCTTGGCAACACTCTTCTCGGCAGCCTTGACCGGCCTCTCGTGGGCCGGAAGTGGTGCAGTCTTTAGCTCCTCAGCAGCACGGGCGACCTTCCTCGGGGCCCGCTTGACGGTGGGGCGAGCAGCAGCACCCTTGACCCGCTGGACTGCCTCCTCGACCTGGGCCCGCTCGTCGGGCGTCATCGAGTCCAGGATCTCTTTCCTGGCCTGAGGTGGCATTGCCTCCAGGAGAGCGTTGGCTGCTTGGTCCTCTATCGAGGGCTTGGCAGTCTTCTTGGCTGCAGGGGCTCGTTTAGCGGCAGGACGAGCCTTCTTGGCTGCCGCCCGAGCTTCCGGTGCTGCCTCAGGTGCTGCTTCTGGGGCAGCCTCCTGCGCCTTGGCCACCTTCCTCGGCGCAGCCCGGGTGACAGTGGGCCGCTCGTTTAGCTTCGCGAGTCGAGCAGCGTGCTCCTCGTCGCTTTCGCCTTCCTTCTTGCGCCGAGCAGCCAGGGCCTCCTCAAGCTGAGCCCGGTCCATGCGAGAGCGGCCAGGGACGTTGAGGGTGGAAGCTTCCTTACGCAGTTCAACTAGGGTGGCTGGCTTCGCGGCCTTGGGTGCTTCGACACCAGGCTCTGCGCCGCCCACCTTCTTGATGCCACGGCCAGGACGGGAGGGCAGAACCCGCTGGCTTTCGCCGTCTTCCCAGTCGATGTAGGTTAGCCGTCCCCGCTTGGCAACGGTTCCCTTGGTGGTCGACTTGTCCTTGTTGGTGCGCTCAACCTTGTCGCCCGGGTTCAGCCGGTCGGGGTTAGGTCCAACGCGCTTGCCTACGCGCTCGGCAGCGTTTTCGTAGGCGTCTGCTAGTCCTTCAAGGCGCTGGGCCTCGCGACCGGTGGGGTCGGTAGGGTCGTCGCGCTCGATCTCGGCCCGACGGCGGTTGAAGTCGGCTCGCTCCTGGAGCATCTGCCTGACTTCGGTGACGGGACGTCCCTCGGCCAGTTGCTTCTCGGCGCGGCGCATGGGGACGCCTTCTTGGCCAGGGATGTCTGGAGCGATCTTGTCGAAGGCTTCGGCCCGACGTGCGGCAATCTTGGTGGCCTTCTTGGCGGTGGGAGAAGGAAGCTTCTCTGCGGCCTCCCGCTGGGCCTGAGTCATGGGCACCTTGGCGGGAAGCTTCTTGGCTAGACGCGCCGTCTCAGCCTTTGATGCTTCGTTCTCTGCCCGGATCTGCTCGGCAGACTTCCCGGGGCCACGCTTCTTGGCTACTGGGCGCTTGCGCTCCGGGAAAGCCTTTTCCTCCAGGCGACGGGTCTCTGCCTTTGACGCTTCGTTCTCTGCCCGGATCTGCTCGGCGGTCTTCGCAGGACCCCGAGGTCGGGGCTTAGCCTCCGGCGAAGGCCGCGCCTGGCGCTTGAGCCTTTCTTCCAGCGTTTCTCCGGGTGGTGCACCCTCTTCCCGACGAGCCTTTGCCGCCAGCGCCATGCGCTTGGCAACAACTTCAGAGGAGTTCTGGGCTGGACCTTCAAGACTGTCGGCATAACGGATGATCTCGTCATCCTTCATGTCCTGCAGTTCTTTCATGGTCTTGGGCTGGCGCTCCGGGTAGACCTTCTTCTCCGGAGTGGCCTTGACTGCTTCAGGCGCAGCCTTCTTCGCCACCCGCTTGACGGCAGCCTTCTTGACGGGTGCCTCGGGAGCAGCTTCTGGGGCGGCTTTCTTCGCCGTCCTGGCCGCCTTCTTGGCCGGAGGTGCCTCAGGAGCGCCCTCTGGCGCAGCCTTGCGCGCCTCCTTCATGAACTTCAGGTCGTCCTGGATCTGGCGCAGACGCTGCTGCCACTGCTCAGGCGGAAGCTTCAGGGCGTCCTCGTAGGAGATGCCCCTGAGATCCTTCTCTCCTTCAGGAACAGCAGCCTCGGGAGCAGCAGCCTTGGCGACCCGCGCAGCCTTCTTGACCGGAGGCGCTGCCTCTGGGGCAACCTCGGGAGCAACCTCAGGTGCAGCCTTGGCGGCAGTCTTGCGAATCCGCTTGGCCGGAGGTGCTTCCGGTGCAGCAGCCTCGGGGGCTGCCTCAGGAGCAGCCTTCTGGGCCACCTTGCGGACCCGCTTGACCGGAGCCGGCACCTCGGGGGCTGCCTCAGGAGCAGCCTCTGGTGCTGCCTCAGGCGCTGCCTTGGCAGCCTTACGGACCCGCTTGGCCGGGGCAGCCGCTGGCGCTCCCTCAGGAGCAGCCTTAGCAGCCACCTTACGAGCACGCTTGACCGGTGCTGGGATCTCCCCTTCCATGGGGGTTGCCGGAGGAGCATCCGCTGGGATCGGTAGCTCTTGCTCGCCGCGCTCGCGCCTGACTCGGTTGGCGTGCTCCGCGATACGAGTGTCCTCGCCATTGGCTGGCCAGCCTGGAGCCTTACGGTTCCTCTCGTCAGCCCTAACGACAGCATCGTTACGTTCGCTATCGAGACGCTCTAGTCGGGCCTGAGTGCCTTCGTCGGCCCGGATGGTGCGGCCTGCAATGTCTGCTTCTCGTTGAGCCTGCAGGCGCTCGATCTCGGCGTCCTTGCGCTGGATCTCGCGCTCGCGAGCTAGCAGAAGCTGCTCCTGGGCTGCCTGAAGCCGCTTCTCCCGAGCCTCCTGCTCCTTTGCTTGCGCGTCCAGGCGCTGTTGCCTGTCCCGAAGGCGGGCCTCCTCTTCGGGGATGACCTGCCGGCCTCCGCGCTGCCTGGGTGCTGGTGCCGCTGCCTCGGGAGCATTGAGGCTGGATTCGTCGGTGACCCGGCCGGCACCGGTTGGTACCCGACCGCCAGCTTCCCGAATGGCCTTGGCTGGAGATGGCTGCTCCAGTGGGGGACCTTCGGGTGCAGGAGTAGGGGCAGGTGGTGCTGCCGCTGGTGCCGCCTTCGCGACCGGCGCAGGACCAGGCGGGGTAGCAGGTCCGAACCGATCCGGCTGTTCCTGCGGTCCAGGGGGTGCCTCAGGCTCCAGGCCACGACGCTGGAACTCGTCCGGCGTCGCTTCGATGGCTGGGGACCGCTGGGCAGCGGGGAGGTCCTTGCCCAGACCAGTGGTTGGCTGCTCGCCCTTAGCGCCCCGAGTGGGCCCCACGGTGGCGAGGGCGTAGAACCCGCCCCGGCCGTCCTTCTCCACCTTGCCGATACGGAGGGGCTGCTCACGGTCCAGGATGACCGTGCGTCCGTTGGGATCGTTGGGGTCACCACTACCAACGATGATGGCCTTGGTGCCCTTGGGGACCAGGACCCTCATCTCGATATGGGGACCGCTGACGGGGTATGCGGTACCCGCGTTCATGGGCGAGAAGCCCTTGTCGTTGACCCGGCGCCCGGTCCATTCCTCGACTTCACCCAGTCGCTCGGGTGGCAGACCGAAGGCGTCTGGCCCCACGACCCGACTCAGGATCAAGTCGTGATCCAGGGGACGCATCATCGCGTCGAGTTCGGAGATACGAGCAGACTGCGGCTCCGGGCGCCTGGGGTCGTAACCGCCTCTCAGCGTGGACTGGATGTCTTCGTTGCCGGCCCGGCTCAGGAAGTAGTCCAGAGCCTCCTGCTGCTTCTTGCTACGTGGACCCTTCTGCCCCTTGAGGTAGCTGGCTGCATGGGCATCAGACCTGAGTGCGGGCGGGTTGAAGCCACGCAGGAGCCGCTCCACCTGGGCCATGGCCGCATCTGGAAGTCTCCAGGAGTTGCGGAACCGACCATGGCTGTCACGAGGGTGAAGCTCCGGGCGCCACCGGCCCAGGTCGATGGCGAAGATGTCATCCCAGTTGTCATCGTCCCCAAAGTCGGGGAGCCATGACCGCAGGTCCACGTCAATGGCCATGTGGCCACTACTCCTCAGCTAGAGCCTGGTACCTCGCGTTGTACTGGATGAAGATGGCGTCGTCCTCGCTGGTCGGGGAGACAGCACCAGCGGGGACTGGGCGACCGTTATCGGCCAGGGCTTCGCGCTGCTGGTCGATGGCGGCTAGCTGGGCCATCCGTCGTTCCCGGTTGTGCTCCTCCAGGTCCTGCTCGATCTGGGCCAGACGCTCGATGCGAGCGGCTAGCTCCGTGTCGGCACCTTCGGCCGTCTCTTCGACTTCCAGGTCCTCAAGCTCGTCCTCGTTCTCCATGCTGAATTCGGTGCTCACGTCGTCCTCCTGCTCCTGGCCGATGACACCCACGGCCATGAGGCTGAAGGCGTGGCCGCTCTGCTCCCGGTAGATGGGGAAGCCTGGGTTGTTGACGGCCAGGGCGGCGACTAGTTCGAGGTTCCCGTTCACGTAGCGCCAGTCACCAGACAGGGCGGAGGCGCGAAGCTCTGCTACCCGCTCCGGGGTCATGGTGGTGGTCAGGGAGCCATTGATCCAGATGCCGTGCTGGTCCTCGCCGATGTTGACCACAGCGGCGGCCCAGCCGGTGTTGTCGTAGTGCTCGCGGCTGGGCATGACGCCCCAGTTGGCGTCTGCGTGCCCCGTACCCAGGGTGATCTTGCCAATGTCCACCGAGGACCCATCCTCGGTCCGGAGCGTCCCGACCTTGAACAGGCCGTAGTGGGTACGGCTCTTGGGGGCCATGACGCAGGACTTGCCGATGCCGACGTGGCAGACCTTCCACTGGGCCAGGTGCCCGAAGATGTGGCCATCGTCGTCGATGGTCAGCCGCGTTGGTGCCTTGAGCCTCGGGTTTTCAAACCACGCGGTCGGCGGTGCCAGCGGGGCGACGGAAGCCAGAACGGCGGCTTGGTCAACATCCTCCACGCCTGCTGCCATTTGCCCCTGCGAAGACTCATCCTGAGAGACCTCGACGCCATACTTCTTCAGCGCCTCCTGGATCCGTCCCTTGATCTTGGCCAGTTCCTCCGGAGAGTACCTTGCCGCGTTCTTCGGCATGTTGATGTAGCTCCATGCCGCCCGGCAGTGCTCCTCAGAGTCAAGCGGGTACCGCTTGATGCCATCATCCTGGTAGCCAGGATCGGCGTACTTGACGTTGCCGTAGGGGGTCTTGTCGGCAGCGAACTCGTCGGCATTGCCGACGGTCATGCTGACGCTGCTGGCGGTGCTGGTGGTCGTGGCGGGGAACTGAGACACCCCGTCTCCGATGTTGATCGTCACATTCGGCGTTGGCATGTCCTCGCACCCACAATCCTCTTCTGGGCTCATCGACGCCTGCTGCTGCTGGCGTACTTTTTCCATGAAAGGCGACACCAAATTGGAGTCGCCGAAGGCCTGAGCCATCACAGAATACAGTTCATTGATCACAGGAATCATGTTCTGTTGGTCTTCGTGAGGGATGTTGGGCAAACCCCCATGTGCCCCAGAAAGAAGCGCCGCCGCAGAGTAGACAGCGTGGTAGATCAAATGGGGCTCGTCGTTGATGATGTCGCACAACGGCAGGCGGAAGGAATCCTGGGCCAGGCTGTCGCCAGTCTGGTTACCGTTGCGCCAGAGGAACGCTGATGAATACCGGTCAATGCTCGGGTTCTCGGACCCGATGCCGGCCCAGTAGGCGATCCTCTTGACGGCGTCGTCAGCGTCGTACTTGTAGTCCCGGGGGGCTAGCGGCCACTGCTTCCAGCTTTCCGCGTTGACGTCGAAGTATGGCCAGTCGTAGGCGTCGATACCCAGCGAGGCCAGCAGCGTCTTGTCAGCGTCCGAGTCCACCTTCAGTTCGAGATGACGGGTGGGCTCAGGGTCATTCTCGATGGACATGTGGACCTGGTGGAAGGCTGGCATCGGCACCAGGGTCACGCCGATGACGTTGTACTCCTTGAACAGGCCAGCCCGCTTGTCCGGACGGGTCGGGTGCTTGACGGCCTCCACGGTGAAGTCGCGGTCCAGGTCCACCGAGGGACCCATGACCTTCTCCTTCAGCATGTAGATGGCCTTCGGCACCTCGGGCACCATGGCCGGGTCCAGGAACTCACCCTCGCCCCAGTAGCCGCCAGGACCGTCGAAGATTCGGTTGACCTTGCCCACGACCGTGGCACCGTCGTGGCCGCCGGAGCCGAAACGCACCATCATCGGCATTGGTGTAGGGCGATGGGTCATCTTCCCAGACGCAAACATGCGCCCGTCGCCCGTAGGCACTTCGGTGGGAGCAATGAGGCCTCTCCAGCGAATAGCCATCAGGCCACCTCCTGGATATGTAGGGAGCAACGGCAGCCGCATACGAGGTTCGGCGGCGCCTTAGGGTCGCCTGGGTGCATCATCGGGAAACCTTCGACGAGGAATGGCTGACCAAGGGGAACTGTCTGACCATTCACGTGGCGGTGAGCGTCGCGTTCGCGATCGTCCATGATCGTGTCCCAGCGCTTCTCCAGTGAGCGCTTGTCCTGCTTCGCGACCAGTAGGGCATGGGCCAGCATGGAACTAGCGGCGTGACGAGTTGTCTCCGTCTGGGCGATGAGCCTGGCCCGCCCATCCCAGTTCTCGCTGCCGGTGTAGGTCAGGACCTGCTCGACCCGATGAGCGATCTGATCGACGGTCTCCCCGGCGTTGGTGCCCTCAAGGATCTGGGCCACCACCTTGGCGTGAACCTCGTCTGGGATCCGGACCAATAGGTTGTAGGTCAGCGCCAGATTCGCCTGGATGTACGGGTCACGCGGGTCATAGTCGCCAGGAAGATGGGCGCCGGCCCAGCCCTCCTGCAGCGCCGGGGTCAGGGCAGCGATGATCCGGTCAACCTGCGCCTGCCACGCCGGAACAGTGGCGGTGATGGCCTGCGGATTCGGCTGCGCCTTGAACTGGCGGAACGGGGCCATGACGGCATCACGGGCGCGGTTGAGCCACCGCTTCAGTCCCGTAGACGCAGCCTTGAACACCGACTCCTCAGCCCCCTTACTTGGCATGGACGACGCCATCCCGCTGGAGCGCCGCCAGCAGGCTCGGTGGGTCGTGGGCAATGCCTCGAACGAGCAGGGTGGAGCAGTACTTGGTCAGGCTCTGCTGCAGGCGCGCGGTGTCGAAGTCGTCGGCCACGAACTTGGTCATGGCGTCCAACTGGCTCCAGGCGCCAAGGAGCAGTCGGTTGGCATGCGCCTGGTCCTGCACCGTGATGCGGGTGTGCAGTTCCATGTGAGGTACGTCCGGGAACCGGTGTCGGTTCTGGTTGGTCAGCAGCCGCTTGCCGGCTAGCTCCAGCCCTCGGCGCACCGTTGCCTCGGCCAGGACAACGACGCCCATCTCCTGGGTGGTCCAGGCAGAAGCTGCTAGGCCATTCGGCGGAGGACCCATATCCGGCGACTCGCGGGTGGCCGGATTCATCGGCGTCTGAGGGATGGGCTGAGGGCCCTCGTCCATGATTCCGGTGGGCGGTGGTGGCGGAGGTGGGGGGCCAGATCCTCCGCCACCACCAATAGCCCCTCCGGGTCCCATGCTGATGCTTTGGGCCGTGGGGGCAACCATTGAGGTCTGTGGAATGACGCTCTCGGGGATTCCAGCGGCATGGCGGACGGCCGCGTTCTGGAATAGCTGAGGGTCGCGGAGCAGGACTTCCTTGGTCAGCAGCCCGGCGCTCTCGTCCTCGGTCTGAGCGTCCGACTCCTTGAAGTACCCGGCCTCACGCAGGGCCTGCAGGCTGATGGCGCCCTTCTCGTACAGGTTCAGCGCATCCTGCAGGCGCTGGGGTCGTACGACCAGGGGGCTGGTGTCGTAGGCGTAGGTGAAGCGCTTCGGGTCCTCGCCCATGAGCTTGAGGGCGGGCTTCAGATAGGCCTTGGTGAGGGCGTCGCAGATCCTTGTCATCAACGGTTCGATGTGAACCTTGATGCCTTGACCATCGACCAGGTAGCCCTGCCAGTGGTTGGCGTCGCCTAGCCCCGTAAGGACCTCGGGGGGCATGTCCATGCCGACACCCAGGCGCTCGACGGCCTCTTTACGAAGCTCGATGGCCTGCTTGGAAAGCTCAGACTCGAAACTGAGAAGCTTCCAGCCTTCGGCATTCTCCGACTCAATGATCATGGGAAGGACGCCCAGGGCAGATCCTTCGCCTCGCAGGCTGGCGGCACCGGCGGTGGCCATCCGCTGCATCAGCGACTCGCCGGCACTGAGGTTCGGGTCGTCGGGCAGGTCCACGTTGTTAGGCATGATCAACAGGCCGGCACCGACGAGGCGAGAGTCTATTTGCGAGAAGATGTACTTGTTTAACTGCTCCAGCAGCCGCAGCGTGGGCTGACAGGACCTGGAGGGAGCGTCGGCGCACCAGACCCGCTGGGGGTGCGGGGTCCAAACCCGGGTGACTAAGTTCCGGGTAAGGTCGATCTTCATGGGCTGTCCGGGCCCACACCAGCCCCAGTTCCACTCCCCGTTGGCGCCGCGAATTCGTCGCATCTCCGATGAAGACAGGACGTACCACTCGTCCTGATCGTCGTCGTCACCGGGGCGGCCGACGATGTAGCACTCACCGGCCACGGTCAGGTCAATGCCCATGTTCCGTAGCGCCTCAGCCTTGGAAGCAGGGCCACCGAAAAGGGAATCGCTCAGGGCCGTGATCTTGGCCTGTTTTGCTTCACCTTGAACTCGGCCGAGGTCATCAACCTTCGCTACGTAAATGCGGACGCGCGAGCAGCAGTGCCCCACCCATCGGGCAGCAAAGCCGAACTCGGGGACGATGTCGTACAGGCGCCATAGCTCCCGCTGCCACGTTTCGTCATTGAAGCGCCATGAGTTGTAGGACTGTTGGTCCATTCTCATGTGCATTGCGCTGGCGAGTAGGGAACGACGGGCGGGCGCTGGGGTATCTGAGACAACGGCCAGCGCGTTGTTGCTCCTCTTCCAAGCCATCTAGTCCTGCTCCTCCAGTCTGGACAGCAGGCCAGTCACGTGAGACATAGCCAACCAGGCTGGCCCAGCCAGCCACCACAGGTGAAGAGGAAGAGTGAGCATTGCCCAACCAACAGCAGCCGGCACTGCAATCCAGATACTGGCGCACCACCGGCAATGAGCTAGATAGGCGGCCTCAGATTCCTCGCCCCAACGATTCACGACCCAACGGCGAAAGCTCACCATGATGCGGTCCGTCGTTACCAGCCTCGTAATCCTGGCGACGGCCAGGGTGACAAGGAGCAAGGAGGCCCATATCATGCCCCGATCATAGAGGGCAAGATCTGATTAGAAGAATACCTACTCGAATTTTGAATTACGACCCGTACATAGGGGTGGTAGAATCGAGAACGTGGCAATTGAGGTGCTCGTCGAGACAGAAACCTGGTGGGTCAGGATGCCTGACCCCACGGACAGGTGGGATGCCGGCTGTCAGGACGGGCGCGTCACTGGCGTCGAGGCCCGAGTTACCACGGCCGGGGCGGACGCTGATTACACCTTCTACGGGCGCGGACACATGCCGGTGGTGTTCGACTGCGAGGCCGTGGAGGAAGAGACAGTCTTCGTTGTCGTGGCTGACTACACCAGCGGGTCAACCTTCGGGACCTCAGCCGGGTACTTCCACATCCTGACGGTGACTAAGTCCTTCGAGCACGCCATGGGTCTTGCTCGGGCCGCCGAAGCTGTCCCAAAGCGTGACTTCGAGTTCGAGTACAACAGCACCCAGTACTACGTGCCCTGGACCGGCTACTTCGAACAGCTAAAGGAGGTTCGGGTCTGGGACTGCTATCTCCGTCCACGACTCGACTAACTCGATGTTGGGCACGCCGTAGGTCCGGGCTCGTGCAACACAGTCAGACGCCCCGTGGGTCCCATGAACCCCGGGGCGTCGGCAGTCCTCTTTGAGGCACTGCTGAATCCAGGCCAGGCAGTAATCGGCACCGAGTCGGGCCATCTCGTCGTTGCGCATGTGCCCGGCCCGGCGTCCGAGCCTGGCCCAGTCAGCGGTCGAGACAGGGAAGGGCCACTCCTTGACGGCCATCGGGTTGATCTGGTGCTGCTCCCCTGTCCAGACGTGGGCGAACAGATCGACACCCTTCTTGGCCATGCCGTTGATGATGATCAGACAGCGGCCCTGCGGTCCGTGCTCGGCGAGCAGGCTGTCGAGCCGGTCCCAGATGGCTGCTGGCCGATTCCAGGTCCTGCTTCCGGTGACCAAGGACCAGCCTGACGTTCCTCTGTTCTGGGTCAACGGGTTCTGGGTCAACGGTCATGCTGCTCCTCCTCTGTTATGAGCAGGACTGCGTCCACCTCGGGCCAGCAGGGTCGGATGCCGAGGGTAACTGCCACGATCGTCTTGAGGTCCAGGTCTAGATCAATCTCCGGATAGAGGTTCTGGCCCCGATTCTCCAGGGCAGCCAGCAACTGCACGTTCAGCCGTAGTCGGGCCCTCACTGAGCTAGGACGGCCTGCCTCAGGCTGGTGCGGGGAGATGCTTCGAACGTGGCCTACAAGGCGCGGTCCTGACTCAAACAGGAGCGTAGCCACGACCGGGGCACCCTGGCGCACCTGCAACTGCTCGGTCAGCACCCGCCCATCCTCGGTCGGCTTGTTGAGGACGGCCACCCGTCCGTACCAGTCGATCACACAGCAAGCCTACCTCACCCCCACGTGCGGGTGAAGAGAAGCTGTGGTTCTATGAGGCCATGACTGAGAACAGGAACCTGTGGTCCCGGTTAAGTCAAGAGTCGCTCCTCATCACGGCCGTCACGGTGGCGCTGGTCTACGCCGTGCTCGGTGTGTCGGGAGCGTTTGCGGCTGCGCCGAGCGCCCAGCAGGTGGTCGTAGCACCGCAACCAGGCGTCTCCTGCGGGGACCTCACCCCAGGCGCCAACGGAACGTACGTCTTCCAGTGCACGCTCACTGGACTGGTAGCTGCACCATCCCCAAGCCCCACCGGCAGCCCGAGCATCAGCCCAACTGCCAGCGCGAGCGCCACCAGCACCCCAAGTGCCACGGCCAGTCCGAGCGCCACAGCCAGCAGCAGCACCAGCCCCACGGTGACCCCATCCCCGTCGCCCACCACCACGCGACCCCCAACGCCGACTTCTACCCCTACTTCTACTCCTACGACACCAAGGCCAACGTCCACCCAGAACGGCTGCATCAACAACCCAGGCGCCTGCGGCTTCCCTGACGCAGCAAGCACTGGTCCTACGTCACCACCGCTGGTGATCTTGAACGGAAACCAGACCTTCTCCACGCCAGGACAGACGGTGGCCAACACCAGAATCAACGGCTGCGTCGAGGTGCGAGGCGCCAACATCACGTTCCGGAACGTGCTGTTCAACGGCAACGGCTGCTTCTACGCGGTGCGCAACTTCAGCACCAACCTGCAGGTCTTCGACAGCGAGGCCACCTGCGGCGGGTTCAACGGCACCGCGTTCGTCGAGTCCAGCATCAGCTTGACCCACGTGGACATCCACGACTGTGAGAACGGGCTCAGCATCTCCGGCAGCGTCCTGGTCCAGGACTCCTGGATCCACAACATGGTCACGGCCAACGGCGCCCACACCGACGGAGCCCAGTTCAACCAGGGAGCCACGGACATCACCTTCCGGCACAACACGATCAACGTGGGTCCGGGCAACGGCGCCACCTCGGCCATCATCAGTTGGAACGAGGGCAACCCGCAGCAGCAGCGCGTGCAGATCACCGAGAACCTACTGGCATGGGGTACCTACACCCTGTACTGCCCCAGGCAGGGCACCTCGGATACACGAGTGACTAACAACAGGTTCGGCCCATTCGAGTTTGGCTATGCCAACTCGTGCGGATCCCCGCATACCTCTGCCTGGTTCGGCAACGTCCGGGACAGCGACGGAGCGATCCTTGCTCCGGCGTAGCATGCGCGACCCCAAGGCCCTGCTGCCGGGTCAGTACGAGGAGATGATCGCTGAGGTAGGCCGGGCGCTGCACCGGTTCCTGCCTGGCCGCAACGGGGATCCCAAGGCTGGCCTGGCCTACACCCTGCTAACAGCGCTGGGTAACGCCGAGGAGCGGCTGAGCCTGACCACCGACTCGGATGGCACCTACAAGTGGAGCCTGCTGGGTGAGCAGATGATGGCCCGCAACGTCGTCCACGCGATCTACTACACGCTGGTCGATACCTACGTGATCAAGCCAGGGCACCCGGAGAAGGAAAAGGGAGGCAGCCAAGGCCTTGACCACCCGCACATGGGGGTGTAGCTTCGACCTTGTCACCGTAGGGGGCGACGAGGGGACGGGGGAGAGGATCTTGTTGGTGAGACCAGGATCCTCTCCCCCGCAAAATGGGGATTGACACCACCCTGATGTACGGGTACAGTTCTAGGTGTCACACAGAAGCTCGCAGCCAGGCCCCAATGTTCAAGGTTGTCAACCCGGGGCCCCGGCCCTAAGCTCAGGAGCAAGGCGATAGATCTAGGGGAACAGGGATGTTGTGGACCAGTGGGACAAAGCGGCAGCACCTGCCGCGATGCGCCACGTCCATGGCGACCTGGAATCGGTTCGCTGGTCGGCCTAGGGTCAGGTAAGGGGGATCCAAGATCCCTAAGCCGCCCTCAGGAACCACGCCCCTGGGGGCGGTTCTTTCTAACTGAACATTGTCGATGTGGTGTAACGGTAAGCATGACCGGCTCCAACCCGGTCGGACAGGGTTCGAATCCTTGCATCGGCGCTTCCTCGGGGAACTGAGGACCTGTGATTTGAGAACTCCACAGTGGACAGCATGTATACGTCCTAGCCTTGGGACGAGATGCGATACCAGATACCGACACTGGCGACAATGCGTAAGCAGGGTTCCGGAGATGGACGAGATGGAGCAGCACAGAACCAAGGCTAGGACTTACGGGACGTAGCGCAGTCTGGTCTAGCGCACCTGGTTTGGGACCAGGGGGTCGTCGGTTCAAATCCGACCGTCCCGACGGGCATGTGTCTGACATACGCACTGCTGAGTCCGAACCTCCTTCCCGTGGATGGAATCGCGAGGTGGGGTCCATAGTCAGCGAGGGCGGTATCCGGGTCCTGTATGTCGCCTGGGTTGGTAGCTCAAGAGAGCAGAGCCCCGCATTTGGGGCGGGAGATGCCGGTTCAAATCCGGTTCGATCCACACTGAGGCAGGCGCCTTCGGGTTGGGAATGATCAGCCCAATCCCCTGACCTCGCGGCGACCTCGAAGGTAGTGGAGTCATCTAGTCGCGACTGGGTGTTCTCCTGGCCACGGTGGAGATCACAGGCTTGAAGCCGTTGGTATCAATACTTTCGGGGAACGCGGGCTTATAGCTCAATTGGTTGAGCACCTGTCTGGCAGACAGGAGGTTCCCGGTTCGAGTCCGGGTAGGTCCACGTCGGCGTGGGGAAGCCTAGGGGACAGGTAACCCCTCCCCCGCCGGCTCCATCCCTTAGCTAAGAGGGGAGGGAACATGACGAAGGTCGTCGTGTACCACGAGCGGTACGGCTGCGACACCGGTTGTTGCGGCCACGCCATATACGTGGATGGCGAACGTGAAGGGTTCGAGCTTGGCTCCCCGTTCAACGAAACTCCTCGGGAGTTTGCTGAGCGCATTGTTGCTGAGGAGCTTGGTTCGGAGCATGTTGCAGATCTCGACTGGGATAATTGCCTGATCATCGAGGACTGCGAGTTCGATTGCACAAGCTGGTACGGATCGACGATCGCGTAGCTTAACGGCAGAGCAGGCGTTTCTAAAACGCTGGGTTGTGGGTTCGAGTCCCATCGCGATCCCTGGAAATCACGTAGCTCAACGGAAGAGTGGTGGACGCACTAGATGCGTGGTTCGAATCCCGCCGTGGTTTCCTTCAAGGCTTTGTTGAGTCCAAGAAGAGGAGCTTGCATGAGCGCTCGTCGAAGGATCGCAGCGGCTATCGGTGCTGTGATCCTGGGTCTGGGAATAGCAGTGGCTGCCGAGGCCCCAGCATCAGCACATGGAGAAGCGTGTGGACCAACCCACATCTGCGTCTGGTACGCCGCCTGGCCCGGTGGCAGCAATCCCGCCTACTACTGGACGTCGCCAGCTTCGAGCCAATGCATTCCCTTCGGTCCTGCGATCAACGATCAGATCGGGTCGATGAAGCTCACGTGGGGCTGGTCAGCAACGATCTACGAGAACGCGGGCTGCTCCGGCACGGCCATCGCCACGGTCTATCAGGGACAGTTCAAGAACTGCACCCAGTCAGGTTGGGCAGGGGCCTGGTTCGGAAGCTGCTTCCCTCCCGGGAACTCCGGCAGTTCGATCTGGTTCCAGCACCCAACGAACTGATTCAACAGCACAAAGGGCACGAATCTTGTGCCCCATGTCTCCTTAGCTTAGGTGGTAGAGCATCCGGTTGAAGCCCGGACTGCGGCGGTTCGATTCCGTCAGGAGATACGTAGGGCAAGGAACCGAGAGTGAACGGGATGAAGATGGTAACAACCAGAAGGAAATCCTGGACAGGTTGACTCCTTGCCTTACGTCTGGACCGTTGGAGGAATTGGTAAACTCACCGGCCTCTCAAGTCGGAGTATTGCGGGTTCGAGCCCCGTACGGTCCTCGCCTAGGAAGGCCAGAAAGACGAATGAGCCTAGGTGCTCGGGAGTGCGTCTAGTGAATGGAGCATCACGGGACGCAAGCGTTCCAGTCAAGGTGGGGTGACTGGGGCAACGTGGATGAGGTGTAACAGGTTTGCACGTCTGTCTTCCAAACAGAAGGAATCGGGTTCGAGCCCCGGCATCCGCACATGGTTGATTTCCATGATCTACCGGCAGAAGAACGCAGCTACTGGTACGAGAAAGCCAGAGAAGAAACTGGCTCAGAGTTCTTCGATCTTCCACCAGAGGAACGCGGCCACTGGTACGAGCGCGCAGCGAATGATGCTGAGAAGCGAGGCTGGGTGTGGCCAGACTAGACAAGGGTCCTGAGGTAGTACTTCAGGCTCTCCTGTCCGGGGACCCGGAACAGGTCGCTGAGGCGCTCGCCTTCCAGCGTGAGTCGTTCAAGGCCCAATTCGGCTGCTACCCAGAGGAACTTGTCTTTGAGGAGGGAGTCGACGAGGACAGTTAATCCGGGGTACGGCATCGGCGTCCGTGGCCAGACTTTGGATCTGGAACCTGCGAGTTCGAGTCTCGCACCCGGAGCGGAGGACCAGATGGACAAGGAAGCAACGCCTGACCTTGGATGGTGTCAGGCAGTGACGACAGCGCAAGCGTTCGGTAGCTCGTGGGCTTCGTCAACGTGGAGTTGTCAACGCAAGGCAACCCGGGTAGTCGATCGCGAGGCACTGTGCTGGCAACACGCCAGCATTGCGGAACGAACGCGGAAAAGATGAGACGCAGAGAACCCTGGAGAAGAGCAAATGAAGAACTGGAACATCGACTGGAACAACAAGGTCGCCGAGGTTCTGGAGAATAGCGCCCGGGCCTGGCGAGATGGGACCATCGGCTGGACACAGAAGACGATGGCACGCGACGGCTCCGGCGATAAGATCTCGATAATGTGCCCTGGTGGGGTACTCGATCCGGCGATAGCTGAGGTTTGCAGCGCTGGTGCCCTGGTGTGGCAGATCAAGAAGGCGAACGACCTCTTCTACGCCGCCAAGAATGCGCTGGACAAGAAGCTGGTTAAGCGTGCGCAGGAGGAAGGGTTGACCTACCCCTTCAACCTTCCCCTCTGGAACGATGTGCCCAGCCGCACTGTCGAAGAAGTCATTGATCTCTTCGAGGAAACGGCGAAGGATCTTCGCAACGGCGCTGAAGTTTAGCGCCGCCTGCCCATGTAGCTCGACTGGTGAGAGCGCGGACGTGGTAAGTCCGAGGGGTCAGTTCGATTCTGACCTTGGGCTCGGGTTCCCTGGTTCGGAAGTGAGATCCGATGTGTGTGATTCGCTCCACAGCGAAGACTGATGCCAGGGAACCTTAAGCCGGGGTAGTTTAATCTGGTTAAAACCCCCGTCTCGTAAGCGGAGAGAACCGAGTTCGAGGCTCGGCGCCGGCTCGTGAATGACAGATCAAGGATCGCTGTAGTACTACTGACCCTGGGGGCATTGCTGCTTAGCATCACCGCAGTGATAGTTGCCTGGATTGACTACTAACAAGTTGTGGTCGTGGTGTAGGGGTTGCACGGCGTTTTGCCAAGGCGCAGGAGGCAGTTCGAGTCTGCTCGGCCGCACGTTTCTTATACACAGCCCAGCGAAAGGGAAGGACATGGGCTTCTAGGACGGAAAGGAGCACCCAGTGCAAGCAGTCCTAGTTCTCAACGCTGACCTAGGACCACTGCACCGGGTCAGCCTCAGGCACGCGATCCGGATGCTTTGCCGTGGTGTGGCAGAGGTCCACGAATCGGAGCCTGACATACGGTACGGACCTTGGGGTATGCCCAAGGTCGTCAAGCTGGTGAGGTACATCGTCACCAAGTGGCGCTACACGGCGGGACCGTCCTGGTCACGTAGTGGCGTGCTACGTCGGGACAACTTCACCTGCAGCTACTGCAACGGCCACACAGGCATCACCGTGGACCACGTCATTCCCACCTCCAGGGGTGGGAAGAACACCTGGACCAACACGGTGGCCTCGTGTGATCCCTGCAACCAGCGCAAGGGCGACCGGACCCCGCAAGAGGCCGGTATGGTCCTTCAAGTCAAGCCGGAGGCGCCTACATGGGCCAACCTGAGACGGTGAGAATGAAGCTGGACCCTGCCGTCGAGGCAGTGAGGGTCTACCTGATGCTGGAACAGATGGCACCAGACCTCCTTCGGATCAACCCCTACGCTGCAGAGACGGCAGTTCTGGCGATGATCCGAATGGAGAAGAGCCTCAAGGCCCTCTGGCTTTGAGGTGGTGGAACCGGCGGTTGGTACCCTCCCCAGGGCAACCTCCAACCGGCTGGCCCCCGGGGGCACCCTCTTACCCCCGTGACAGGGTGCCCCCGTCCTACCCCGATCGTCTAACTGGCAGGACACCTGGCTCTGGACCAGGGAATGGCTAAGGTTCGAATCCTCCTCGGGGTGCGTGTCCAAGGAAATCAAGTACGAGAAGAAGATGGTAGAGCGCCGCATGGCAATCGAAACCATCACGTGCGACAAGTGCGGCCGGGACCTTGACCACGAATCAGGCGACGAGGACAAGTTCCCGAACCAGTTGAGGATCACCCTCAACGAGGACGAGTGCGTCAACGACCGGGTTCGCCTGGACCTGTGCACGGACTGCCTCAGGCCGATCTGGGAGAAGATCTGCCAGGCCATCGGCGCCGACCCAGAGGCGGGCGAACTGAGGATCGGCCAGGACTACAACTAGGCCCGTGTAGGCAAATTGGCAAAGCCGTCAGCATGAGGTGCTGGTGCTTGCAGGTTCGACTCCTGTTGCGGGCACATGGGGCGTCAACAAGGTAAAGAAAGAGAGAATCGCATAAGGGTATCTTCATTTTAGATGCCTTGAAGACTGGATCATGACGGGCTAAAACAACCCTGCTCTCTTCGGGTCTCCTATGGCCTTAGTCCAGATCTGCGCCCCCCATACTTAGGCAGGTGATGATGAGATCGAGGTACAGCAAGGGAAAGCCCAAGGGACGACGCACCGTGTATGCCGGGAACTGGTCCCGTGCCTTGCGCCTGATCCCTGGAATCACCAAGGTGACGAAGGTGTCTGAGCCTGCGCCTGGCCCCGAGATTCCCGAGGAGCCGGTCCAGCTTCAGTCAGGTAGCAGCAGGGAGCTAAAGGGTTGCGCGGATACACACTGATGCAGCACGGAGAACGTGCACCTAACGGCTTCATCAAGAAGGACGGCACGCGCACCGACCTCTACGTGTGGTACATGGTCGAGCTATGGGAGCAGCCGTTCTGGCCCTGGCTCATGGCAACGATCTACCACTGGTACGACATGTGGATCTACAAGGTGCCGGGGTTCAGGATTGCCGAGTGGATCTGGGACAAGCTGCATTGGCGCAGTGATCCGCTTGAGTACCTGCCACTAGCCGCAGAGCAGGACTGTAAGTGCTACTACCTGACCAACAAGAAGCGCAAGGTGTTAGCCAAGTTTCGAGTGGGCTCGGACAGCGAGATCGTGAAGGCCTGTTGGCCCAAGCCCGGAAGGACGTGACGTCATGGAGAGGCGTTAGTCCTAGCCATGGCGGCTAGGCGGCCGAAGGACAGGTCGTTACATGTCCCGCACCGACGTCCATCGCCCCTGGCATGTCCAGGAGGCTGACTCTTACGAACGGCACCGCTGGTACCGGTACCAGGATGAAATGTGGCCCCTTTACAAGACTTGTCGATGCGATCACTATGGCGAAAGGGCCAACCGAAGGCGCGGCTTCAAGCAGGCGCGAGTGATCTGGCGCAGCATTCGGCAAGAACTGATCAAGCTTCAGGACCACGAAGATGTGGACGTGGGTCCTATCTCAGGGAGCGCTTGGAGGTGAACGTGACCGGATACTTTGGCATCGCAATGTCCATGGACGGGCAGGGCCGCGTAGTCGCTCGCCTCATGGGTCTTCCAGACCAGTGCTTAGAGCTTGACGAGAACCTAGAGCACTGGTGCATTCTTCCTCACCCTCACGAGGGTGAGCATGACTTCCAGGGTGGTGGTTCACAACCGCAGCAGTAACCCAGGAAGAGAACGCTGGCCTCCTATGGTGAACTGGCACCGAGGTCAGTGTCTCGCCCACGTAGCACAGACGGTTTGTGCAGCCGCCTTGTAAGCGGAAGGTTTCCGGTTCGAATCCGGGGGTGGGCTCGATCCTAGGGGGCCTCGGGTTTCGCGGACCTGAGCCAGCGCGCAGGTAGTGCCCCCTAGGGTTGTATATGGGGCAGGTGCTGGTGCACAGGTCTCCCTTGCAAGGAGACCCCGATCGGTTCGATACCGATTTGCTCCACGCCGACGCACGCTGATTGGCTCAAGCGGCCTGACTTAGGATCAGGTGTTTTAGGGTTCGAGTCCCTACGTCGGTACCAAGCTGTCGTAGCCCAATGGTTAGGGTCCCGGCTTGTCAGGCCGGTTGGTGCGGGTTCGACTCCCGTCGGCAGCGCGTGATGATCCCTTGTTTCAAGTGTGGGTACGTGCCCGAGTCTGTCGACAAGGAGCATTGGCCCGAGCAGCCCTACGGGGCCACCGTCTTCACCAGCGGTGGGCAGTACGGCAGCACGGTCTACGACCCGATGTCCAACCTCCGGCACCTGCGCATCATCCTCTGCGACAAGTGCCTACTGAAGCACAAGGCCGAGGTCCAGGAGGTCTTCGTCACCCCAAGGTCGTCGTTCTACGACTACCAGCCCTGGGACCCAGGTCCCTTCATTGAGAGCGAGGAGCCATGTGGATCAAGTCCAGGAGATGCGACAGTAACGGCTGTGTAGAGGTCATGGACAAGGAAGATGTGGTCCTGGTGCGCAACTCGCAAGACCCTGATGGCCCAGTAGTCGAGTTCACTGCCGAGGAGTGGCGTGAGTTCGTCGGCGGGAACTGGAGGAACCTCCGGTTCCCTGAGTAGGAAAGGTTTCCAATGTCTGGTTCCAACGTGACCGCCCCGAGAATCAACTGGGGCTGGGTGATACGAGGGATGACGACTAGCTGGAAGTTCGAGGGGCAGGGCTCCAGGAAGGCCCGCACCATGGAGATCGTCTGGGAGCGAGAGCGCGGAGGATCCAAGTAAGTCTCGGGGTGTGGCGCAGGGGTCAGCGCGCTTGACTGGGGGTCAAGAGGTCGGGAGTTCGAGACTCCCCACCCCGACAAGGAAGTGTGGCAGAGCGGTCTATCGCGCAGTCCTGCTAAGACTGTGGCCCCTAAAAAGGTCCCTCGGTTCGAATCCGAGCACTTCCGCTTGGGATAGGCAATTACCTGTAGTCCCACCAGTCCGGTATGGGTAGGCCGATAGGCCGGACACCTAGGGGATGTAACTCAGCCTGGTTAGAGTGCCGACCTGATACGTCGGTGGCCGAAGGTTCAAATCCTTCCATCCCCACGAACTGCCGTCAGGACAATTAACAACTCCTATCAAGCCACTTCGACCTGGTCCTGCTAGTGAATTATTAATTACCTGGCGGCAGTTCCCAGCCCGCATAGCTCAGCGGATTAGAGCGCCGCACTACGGATGCGGAGGCCGGAGGTTCGAATCCTCTTGCGGGTACGTGAAACGTTGGTTCAACAGGCAGTTCCCGTACTACCGTCTATGCCTGAGGCCCTGGTGCCTTAAGGTCCAGACCAACGACAGCCGGTGCTGGAGACATCAAGGACGTGATGACTAAGTCCAAGAAGGATAAAGCTCGGTTCTGGTGTCGCACATGCAAGTGCATGGGCTACCGAACCGAGGAAGGCGCTAGAGAACGCGCAGGCGACAGACCTATTTGGGTATGTCCGAGTGGATGGGGATTCCATTATGGCGACGTGGGTAAGGTCTAGTCGCTGCGACACTGGGACTTGCGTCGAGGTGGCCTGGGCAAGGGCTGGTCACCGCGGCGGCGGCGAATGCGTCGAGGTTGGTCACACCGAGGACGAGGTCCTGATGCGCGACTCCAAGGACCCTGATGGTGTCGTACTTCGCCTCACCAGGGACCAGTGGCGACAGTTCATCCAGTCCCTCAAGGACTAAGCACAATGGAAGGGCCAGCCGACAGATGGCGCCGGCCACTGTCTTGAAAACAGTTGGGGCTAACAACCCGTAGGAGTTCGACCCTCCTCCCTTCCGCGTGAATCCGCTACGAGTAAAGAAGATGGATCCTAGGGGCTGGAACTGGTTGTGCCGTCCCTGCACCAGAACCCTCCGCACCTCAGGTGCGGGGTATGTGACCCAGCAGGGCGCCTTCGAAGGTGCTCTGACTCATTGGAGAATCGCGCACGTGTGGCGCCCTCGGAACGAACGAAACATCCCCCTCTCCCAGTAGCTCAATGGACAGAGCATCTGACTTCTAATCGGAAGGTTGCACGTTCGAGTCGTGCCTGGGAGGCGGATCCCTAGCTCAATGGTTCAGAGCAGCAGCCCTTTAAGCTGAGGTGTCGGGGTTCGAGTCCCCGGGGATCCACGCAACAAGTACGGTCCGGTACCCAAAGCCTGGTTATGGGCCTGCCTCTTAAGCAGAGTTACGTGGGTTCGAATCCCACCCGGATCACGTGAGATACCTATACAGGATCATGGCGCTGGCCATGTCCATTCTTATCCTGTCCGCATGTTCACCCGGCGTAGATTTCTGGGGGAATCCGGTGCCCAGCGACGAGCCACAAGGTGCAGCAACATGTGCACAGCCGGATGCGCCGCCTCCCAGCGACCCGAACCTCGACAAGCCGGCAGACACACCGCCAGGACACAACTGGGTGACCTACGGGCTCAGCGTCGTTGCTCTTAGCCAGGACCTGGACTCCAACTACTGCATCCCGGTGGAGGTCTCCTACACCAAGAGTGTGACGGATCCTGACCTGGCCGTGGACAACAGACGGAACCTTCCGGCGACGGTGACCCTCACCACGAGCACACCCTGGCAAGGGTTCGTGTCCTTCGACTACGACCCGACCCTGGAACGGTTCCAGGGTCGACCTCCCACGTACAAGATCGAACTGACGGCCACCTACTTGGCTAAGAACGACCGGTTCGATCTAGCAAGCCACCTGGCGCTCGCCTGCAGGATCCATATCCTGGGCGCACCGGTGATGCAGGACATCGCAATGCCACCCAACCGGTTCGTATGTCAGGTCCAGTTGACCAACAACCGATTCAACCTGGCCTAGACCCTGGAGGAGAAGCTATGAGCAAGCAGGCGGGGCAGGTTGCCCGACGAGCAGCAGCCGTCATCGAGCAGCGCGGCTGGCACCAGGGCGGCTGGGAGGGGGAAGACAAGGCCGTCTGTATACGATGCGCCTTCAACCTCGTGACCTGGGGTATCGCCGCCATGCCGTCGAGCAAGGAAGAGGAAAAGTTCATCGACTGGATGGCCTCGCTTGGTGTCATCCCAGGCGGTCCCACCGGCTCCCATGACCTGGCCGACTGGAACGACGACGAGAACCGCACCAAGGACGAGATCCTGGCGTACCTCAACAAGTTTGCTGAGGAGCATGACCCTCAGCCCGTGCTACCCTAGGTAGTGCGACGCGGGGTAGGGCAGTTCGGACAGCCCGCTGGGCTCATAACCCAGAAGTCGGAGGTTCAAATCCTCCCCCCGCTACGAGGGGGCACATCCTGGGAGCCGGGGTGTGCCCCCACTCTCACCCAATGCCCGTGTAGCTCAACTTGGTAGAGCATCTCTATGACACGGAGAAGGTTTCCAGGTTCAAATCCTGGTGCGGGCACGCAGTCGTAGACCAACTGGTCAGGTCGCCGGTCCTTCAAATCGGAGGGTGCGGGTTCGAATCCCGTCGACTGCACTCCTGGGTCAGGCACGCGGATACTGCCGCACAGAATCCAAAGCAGGCCTGGCCCAGGTTCAATCCTCCAAGGAGCAGGACCTTGCATATCGATAAGAAGGCACTGGAGCTTGCCTACGAGGCTGCAAGACTGGAGGGTGACACTCCTCGCGGACCTGTAGCTGCCGCCATAGAGGAGTACCTGAGGCACGCCGAAGAGTGGTGCCCGTACGATTGCGACGGGTGCCATATGCACTGTTGGGATGAGCCCGAGGTGTCTTGTCCTGACCATGGCAACGACGTTAGCGATCGATTCATACACATTCCCTCGTAGCTCAATTGGCCTGAGCAGCGCCCTGTTAAGGCGACGGTTACTGGTTCGAATCCAGTCGGGGGAGCACCAAAAGGGGAGGGGTCGTGGCCAGGACCATTGACATCAATAACATCGTCACCGACAACGAGGTCTTCATGACCCGAGTCCTGGATCTATTCTCCAGGTTGGACAGTCACGACATGTTGTTCTGGCGAATGGACGACGGGAACATCAGGTTCTTCGTGATCTGCAACGACATCTTCTTCTGGGCCACAGCGGACGTGGAGGAGATCACGCAGGGCAACGTCGAGAACCTGGAGCAGGCCGTGGCTGATGTACAAGTCGCTGATCCTGACGCTGATGAGTGGATGGGACCACTCCTGTTCTGCGCCAGGCGGCGTGGCATCAGGCCCATGCCACGGATGGAACTGCCCAAGACGCTCAAGCCACTGTTCGATGCTTGTGGCCCTGAGCGTACGAACAACGATTTCCTAGAGTAACTCGGTGGAGAAGAAGTAATGGGAACAGCTATCGGACAAGAAACCAACTATCAGAAGATGTCGTGGCACGCCGACCAGGCCGAGCGCCTGCAGGCGCAGATCGAGGAAATGGAACGTGTAGCAGCCGCGAAGGGTGTTTATCAGCAGATGGGACGGATGGAGCGTTCTGACGAAACCCTTCTGCCTGACAGCTACATGGCAGACTCGCTACTACGCGAAAGCCATCAGTACCGGCGCCTCGTAGGGATTCGCAACGGACACCAGGCGCAGATTCAGATGTACTCGGCACTCATTCTCGCCGGCCATAAGGTGACTGGCAACCTCCGGGTCGAGGGAAACCTGATGATCCGGAACAGTGCCCAATAGACTGGCCCGCCCAGGTGCACCGGCGGGAACCTCCCGTGCCATAAGGGAGGGGCGCTCGACTCTCGTAGCGCCGCACAGACACGAGGGAACCTGCGCCAGAGCCCATCCGGTCGGTGGGGTCTGCCTTATAAGCAGAACGTGGTTGGGTTCAACTCCCACCTGGCGCACGGTAGCGAGGTCCCGAGAGGGTAGGAAAATCCCACGGAGTCCCTAAGCGTCTGGCGACAGACGAGAAGACCTAGCCGCGTAAATGGTGTTTGCGCGATACCTCGCTATCACTAAAGATCAGGACCCGTGGCCAAGCGGCTAAGGCCCCTCTTTCACACAGAGGAAATCGATGGTTCGAGTCCATCCGGGTCCACGGTGCTCATGGTGTACTGGCAGAGGCCTTGGCCCGTGCACGTCAGGTTGTGGCCCTGAAGGTCCGGGTTCGATTCCCGGTGAGCGCCCCAGACAGGGTCACCACCGTCTTGGCGTTAGACTTGGACACTACATGCAAACTGAGGAGCATCCATGGACGTCGTTGTCGTTCCGTCGAGTAACGTCCTCGCATCACTCAAGCAGGTACAGCGACTTCCCTTGAGTCAGATCACCGCTGACCAGGCCCAGGCTGTGGTCCGTCGACTAATGTGCGAGGCCGTCGAGGTACCGAAGGTCGAGGTTGCCGCGTTCAGTTCGTTCGTCTAGACGGGGAGGCCCCCATGGCAAGGCTCTGGCGCAACACAGAGGGCACCCGCGAGGGTAAGTACCTGGTCCAACGCCGGGACGGCAGTGTTCCGGAGTGGCCCTACTTCGTCCTAGGTGCCGCTGACCCGGCTGCCCCTAAGGCGTTGCAGGCCTACGCCGACCGGTGCCAGGACCTCGGCATGGACCCCGAGTACGTGGACGACATCCGAACCATGGCCACCGAGTGGTCGGTCTGGCGTGTCAACCACGGCGAAGGTGATCCTGATGCACCACGGCATCGCAAGGATGATCCAGAGATCATCGCCAAGATGCGGCAGGGGCACGGGGCGTAAGATGGAACGCGGTGGGTATAGCTCAATCGGTTAGAGCGCCGGGTTGTGGTCCCGGAGGTTGCCAGTTCGAGGCTGGTTACTCACCCCAAGCCGAGGTTTGAGCCACCGGAGGCTCACCGGGCCGTACACCCGGCGCACTGGGCCCGCTGCAGCGGGCGCCTGCATACTGGTTCGATTCCGGTCCTCGGCACAACGGCATCTAGTCTTAAAGCTCCTTGATCCTTATGATCAAGGAATGACGGAGGAGACCCCCCAAGACGCCTTTGATAGAGGCGTTACTGCTGGAGAGATTGCTGCCAGGTTGGCCAACCACGACACTCACTTCGCCTCCATCAACGGACATATCGGGGACTTGGTGGGCGAAATCCACGGTATGCGGCTAGACGTCCAGCGCCTTGTCGATCAAGCTGAAGCCTCGGCCCTGACCGTCCTCGCCACCGCCAAGGCCCTGCGTACTGCCGAAGAGACAAGAACCAACTCCTCGAACCAAAGCTGGTCGCCATGGTTCCGCGCCTTCGCAGTCCTCTCGGCCGTGGCAACCGTTCTTTCCATCCTTACGATGGTCGTTGTTCTGAGAACCTGATCAAGCCAGTGTTGAGCAATTGGTTGGCTCAGCGGACTGTAAATCCGTCTCCTTCGGGACTTGGGGGTTCGAATCCCTCCACTGGCACGCCACCTTCGCTCGGTAGCAATCGGTATGTCGAAGCCCCACCCCGGTGGGCCATAGGCATTCTGTGGAGGTCCGAGAAGCTTCCACGTCTCAATGGCGCACCACCAATGGAGAGGGCCACATGAGATTCAGGGGACTTCTGGCTGCGTTGGGCATCGTGGTGCTCGGCACCGTGGGTACGCTCGCGGTGACAGCAGCACCGGCCCAGGCCACTGCCTGTAGCAGCGGGCAGCTATGCACATACTGGAACGTCATGAGCGGCGACCCGATGTACTACTACACCACGCCGATCTGGACGTGCCTGAACATCGGTGCTTCCTGGAACAACCAGATCAGTTCCATCGACAACCGGCGCTCATTCAAGGTCACGATCTGGGACGAATACGGCTGCACCGGCGCCCACGTACCCCTGGGACCCTCCACCTACATCTACGACCTGGGCTGGCCTGACCTGTTCAACGACCGAGCCAGTTCCATCAGCTTCGGCTGGTAGGTCTCCCCCTCTTAGCGGAGCGGGGAACGGGAATGGAGTCCCCAGTCACGGCTCCATTCCCACCCAAGCCCACATAGCTCAGCGGAAAGAGCGCTGCCCTCCGGAGGCAGAGGTCGCTGGTTCGAATCCAGTTGTGGGCGCAAAAACTGGATCTTAAGTCACTGAAGTAGGGATAGATGTACGGCTCGATGCATTTCGAACCCTTCGAGTACGAGGACCTCGACCCAGAGGACAGCGACGAGGAGCGTCGCCAACTCTGGGCCAAGGCTAAGTTCGGCAAGCTGATGGTCAACGTCAACCTGCCGGAGTTCGACGTAGTACCGGAGGAACCGGTGTCGGGAGATTCGTTATCGGATAACGCCAGGTCTGCAAAACCTGGAAGCTAGGGGTTCGACTCCCCCTTCCGACTCGGATGCTGTCCACTGTGGACGAGGCGAGTGAGCGTTTGGGTCTCAGGTCGGGCTCATATCCTGACCATGTCCGGATCAACACCGGAACTCGCTACGTGGACCTGGATACCGAGCTACTCTTCGCTACCGTGAGGAACATGGCCGACTTGTACTGGATGGGCCAGGCACCCAGCACCATCACGGACCCTCGGGTTGAGCGGTCCTGGGGTGGTGGTGCCTGCCCCGAGCAGCACTGGGGCCACCTCAAGGACGGTCGCTGCTTCTACTTTCGCATGCGCCACGGCTGCGCCACGCTGCAGCTAGGTCCAGCCGGCCTGAATCCGGACGTGGACCTGCCTCTGGTCAATCCGTTGTGGAACACGGCCGACTTTGACGCTGCTCTGGCTGCCGGTAAGGAGTACCCGCACACTTTCTTCGCGGAGCCGCGTCCTGGCCTGAACGTGTACCCGGAGGACCCCGACGGAGAGTGGGCTGGGTTCTTCTACACCCCCGAGGATCGGGACCGAACCTTCACCACCCTGCTCGACGAGATCGAGGCCATCGAGGGCGGCACTGGCACCGGCTGGTGTGCCCCTAGTCCTTGACCCTTACCCGGACATGGGGGTATGATCTAGGTACTTGAACCACATCGTGGACCTTTGTTACCTGGAGAGAGGACCCTCATGGACATCGGCGAAGAGCGCAAGATGGTCGAGTTCGAGCCCCTGAAGACCGACACTCCGGCCCCGGTCGAGACCCCGGTTCCGGCTCCGTCGACCCCAGTGGAAGCCCCGGCCGAGGAGCCAGTGGGTGTCTGACTTCGGCGATGTCGACGCCAAGGACCTAGTGCCCGGTACCCTTCGCGGGTACCGGGCCTGGACCATGAACAGGTACTCCGGCAAGTACTCCGGCAAGCTGAGGTCCGTCTCCAGGGCGTACACCTGGGACCCCGGCAGCCACCGTCCAGCCGCATGTTACTACCACGCTCAATCAGTGATGACCCTTGCCGAAGAAGTCACCATATGGAAGCCCGCTCACCCTGCTCCGGCCGCTCAATGTTCATGTGGCTATTACGCCACCTACGACCTACATAACTTGTACGCCTTCAGGTCCTGGCATCAGATGAATATATCGTCCATCGTCGTCGGGACGGTTAAGGCTTATGGCTCCGTGGTACTAGGAACAATCGGCTTCAGGGCCGAGTACATGGAGATCGAGGCGTTGGTTGGCTCAAATCCTCTCATTCCCGTGATGGCGGGCGTGTATGGGGTTCCCGTAGTTCCTGACTTCGAGACACTTCTCAGTCATTACCCACCCTCCAATGTGGACGAACTAATTGGAGCCCCCAGCAGGGAGCTTCTGGCATGAGTCAGCATTCTTCCTACGCCGCTGAGTTCGGCGACATGGAGCTTGTTCCCGGCACTCTTCGTGGCTACCGAGGCTGGCGCTGGAATGAAGGCACACAGTGTTTGACGTCGACGGGATGGTTGCACGACTGGGCGCAGGAACGGCTGCAGCCCGATGCTATGTGCCTGCGTCCCGATGGGGAAGCATGGGATTTACACGCAGCATCCCTTGACGACTACCGACTACATTTTATGATGCAGTCCTCCCCGCCCGTTGTCAGACGTTCCGGAGCCCCCGTGTCCCAATGCACCTGTGGCTACTACGCGAGCTATGCGCCAACGGCGTACATCGATCACGGCTGGCTCTGGAACAGCGGCTATCTGCATGGAACAGTCTCTGCTCATGGCGCCGTTGTGCTTGGCACCAAGGGTTTCCGTGCGCAGCGCGTCGAGCTAGACGCACTGTGGGGCAGAACTAGCGAGGCGGCAGCGGAAGTCTACGGGGTCCCCTGGTTTCAATTCGAGCGGGAGATGCTGCAGGAGTTCCCGCCGTCCAATGTGGACGAGCTTCTGCGTCAGACGGGGGTTGAACCTCAACATCCACCCCTCTACGACGAGTTTATGAACCCCGTACAACCTTGATTTCACCCCCTCGTGGGGGTATGGTTGGACCATGAGGATCCTGCTGGCAGGCGACACGCATGGGAACACCACCCATGTGCGGTACCTGATCGACGTCGCCGTGGACCAGGGATGCGATCGGATCTTCCAGCTTGGCGACTTCGGCGCCTGGGAACACATGAGCGACGGGCGCCAGTTCATGGACAAGGTTGCCAACTACGCCCGGAAGAACGCCATCCTGGTGTACTTCCTCGACGGCAACCACGACAAGACCTCGTTGCTGCTGGAGAAGTACGGCAACAGTCCTGACCATGAGGGATTCCTGAGGGTCCGCAACTGGATCTTCTACTCGCCTCGGGGTCACCGCTGGGTCTGGGACGAGGTCAGCTTCATCAGCCTCGGAGGCGCCTACAGCATAGATAAGGACCACCGCATCAAGGTCCTGGAGGCGCAGGGCTCGGGCAAGCCAGAGCGGTACTGGTTCCCCGAGGAGGAGATGACCGACGAGGACATGGCCGCAATCCTGCTGGATCCCAGCCCAGTCGACGTCATGCTGACCCACGACAAGCCTCGGTGTTCTAACCCACCCTGGAATCGCAAGGACATACCGGAGTGCTGGCCCAACCAGGACCGGCTTCAGATGGCCGTACGCACCATGACGCCGGCCCACTTCTACCACGGGCACCTGCACTACCTCTACGCCCAGAACGTGGACTACAGCAACCTGGGCGGGCAGCGACGGTCCCTGCACGTGAGGGGGCTGGCCTCGGATCCCGGCGGTGGCTATCCCGGCTACATCCTGCCGTACTCGTGGCACGTGTTCGACACCGACGACTTCAAGATCGATCAGATTGCCAAGGGGGGAAGATACCCATGGGCGTGATAGGAGATCGCCCGATCCTAAGGACCTTGAATCGACTCTTCGCCTGGACAGGGCTGACCCTGGTCGAGCGCGAGAGCGTCAAGATGCTCATTGAGAAGGCCAACGTTGTGGAGTCCTTCCACCCGTCGCGTACCGGTGCTGCGTCCTGGCTGCGTCATGTTGCTAGGGTGATGCCGCTGACGGAGACGGACCGCAACTCCAAGACGGTTAAGGAGTTCCGTCGCTATGGGCGTTGAGCAGACCCAGAAGCCGTTGGTCGAGGACCTTGCTAACGTGCTCGCGCGCTTTGTGGTGGGCTGGGAGCCTGTCATTGGCGCCGACCTGGCGCAGCACCCCGACGTCGTCAGGGTCATGGCCCGCTACCGCGAGGAGTACGTGGCCCAACCTGGCGTAACACGCGAGCAGTGGCGAGTCACCGGTGAACCGGGTGGAGGCTTCCCGCCCTACTCGTTCACCTGGCCACGTCCCGGTGTTCCCGAGGACGCCGAGCAGGCGGCCCGTCATTTCATCGCCCCGATTCTGGCGCGTGGTGATTGGGCCGATGGACCACACCTCAGCCGCCGCACCGTTTACGAGGGTGCATGGCGTTCTGTTGACACCGAGGAGACGAAGCCGTGGGCGTAATCATGGACGCGCTCAACAGACGATCACCAGCCGAAGCTGCCCAGTACGTACTCGACCACATGGCTAGCATGGTGGAGCCCATACAGGTCATCGCGCTTCGTCACGTCGTGGAGAGGCTGCTTGCCGAGCAGGAGTACGACACGCTCGTCGCCGAACGAGACCGACTGCAGCGCGACCGCGACAACCTGACCATCATGTTCAACGATGAGGTGAGGTGGCGCAACGCCGAAAGCAGCCGGGCCGAGGCCCTTCGCACTCAGCTAATGCAAGCCGAGCGGGTGGTCGAGGCGGCGCGGGCGATGGTCGGCTCTCTGGTTGGCGCGAAGCACCTGTACTCGGCGCTCGTCGCAGACGTGATCGCCGCTGTCGACGCCCTCGACGGTACGGCCGGACCCGACAAGGAGAACTGATGAACGAGGGACCGTTCCCAACTGAAGCATGGAAGGAGATCTTCTCCACCGTGCCCAGCTACCCGATGGACCTGCCCGATGATGTGATCCGGTACATCGCAGACCTGGCGATCCATGTCAGGCAACTGGCCGAGGACCTTGGGCCTGCATTGAAGGCGGGTAACAACCTCCTCGCCTGGTCGGGGCCTGCCCTGATCATGGGTTCCTTCAAGAGGATCGAAGACTTCATCGTCAGCCAGATGGATAACTGAGTTGACGACACCCCCACATGGGGGTGTAGAGTGGGTCCCCGGACACACGTCCCCCTATGGAGAGAGGCAAGGACATGGCAAACCTCAAGCTGAACCAGGTCGTCGCAATCGAGAAGGGTGCGAAGGCCACCGGTGAAGCCTCACTGACTGCCGCCTACCACGCGGCCCAGAAGCTTGGCCCCTGGAACGGGGTCACCCGCGTTTACCAGCCGAAGGACGAGGACGGCGACACGTTGCCGCCGGAGTCGACCCGAGTCCAGTTCAAGGGCCAGGACCTGCTGGACAGCGTGCGCCTGAACCTGGGACGCCTGCTGGACATCACGGCCACCAAGGACGAGGGCAACACCCAGGCGCGAGCCGACGTGATCGTGGACGGCGAGTTGATCCTCAGCCAGCTTCCGGTTCCGACGCTGCTGTACCTGGAGAAGAAGCTGGGCGACCTGCAGAACTCGCTGCTGCGCAGCCTGCCCGTCGTGGACCCGGCTGACGTCTGGGTCCTGGACGAGAACCAGGGCGTGTACCGGTCGGAGGCAGTCCAGACCGTGCGCACCAAGAAGGTCCCACGCTCGTTCACCAAGGCCCCAGCCACCGACAAGCACCCGGCCCAGGTCGAGGTGTTCACCGAGGACATCCCGGTCGGTACGTGGACCACGACCAAGCTTTCCGGTGCCTTCACGGAGACCCGCAAGGCGGAACTCCTGGACAAGGTCCGGCGCCTGATCCAGGGCGTCAAGGAGGCTCGTGAGTTGGCCAACGTCACCGAGGTCCGGGACGTGCGCGTCAGCGAGGCGATCTTCAGCTACCTCGGCTGGTAAAGTTTCCTGAGGCTGGGCCCCGGAGGGGTCTGTGGCCCAGCCTCCAAGACTCCCGCTCCACTGTGGGCGGGTGAATGGCACAAGCTCAAGCTCAGGTCGAAGCGCTCTACAGCCGTCCTTCAAGCGGCGCTACCGCTTAGACCGTCCTTCTGAGGGCCCAACTGGACCGAGCCCCACATAACCAAAGGTCCACCCCCCCGAAGTTCTTGCCACAAGCTAAGTATTGCCGCATTTCACTACATCGATCGGGCACGATCACATACAGTGGTTGGGAGTTCGAATCTCCCCGGGACCTCCAAACATGGTCCTGTAGCTCAACGGCAGAGCGTCTGTACGAAGGCCTAAGACGTGCTCTCAAGTGGCGGTAGTGATCGAGGATGGCGGCGCCTGACTCAGTGGGAGTCAAAAGCCTTAGAACGGCTTCTTAACCCATATAAGAGCAGTTGACCCGGGTCGTCGGAGATGCGGCCCGGGTCTCCTTTTTGTCAGCCCTTGTGCTGGCCAGGACGTCGTGGGCGCTGACTCGGAGGCATGGGCTCGCGGGGATCCGGTTCGTACCCACTCGACACCAACTGCCAGTGGTAGCGGGCCGCGATGTCCTGCCAGTACCGACGGTCAGCGGACTCCTTGCGAAGTTCTGCCACCTGCTCCGAGTGCATCTGCTTGATGTTGTTGATGGTTTCCTTTTCCCGGGCTGATGCACCACTGCGGACGGCCAGGATTCCACGGCCAAGCATAGAGAAGAAGGCGATCCCGCCCGTAGAGAGCAGGATCGTCAAGATGATGGGAACCCATGTGGGCATTTACGTTTGGCCCCCTGCCCGGTGCTGGTACCGATGAAACTTCATGGCCTCGGAACGGACTAGGGCCACTTCCCGCCACCGGGCGAGGAGCAAAAAGGACCATCCCAGAAGGGTGAGGGACAGGGCAAGCTCAACGAGGTTGCCCGAGAAGGCATTAGCGAAACCGAAGATCATGAATGTCATGATGATGGGCCAGAGGCCTGCGTACTCGCCCAACCATACGTCTGCTGCTGAGCCCACAGCAGAACTCAGTCCGCCTACGGCAAGTAGAACGGCCCAGAGGAATATCACCGGGCCACCCGTAAGGGACATGGGCCCACTAGCACTGAAGGAAGGGAAGAGCAGGGCCGCAATACCCCCACACCCCAGAAGGGCATAGCCGACAGCCCTGATCCAGTGCCGATGTGCGGTCATGCCCTCATCGTAAGGCTGATCTTTACTTCTGAAGGTATTTCGCCTTATTCTGCGATCATGGCAGATCACGCAAGCGAAGAAACCGTTGCAGTTAGGGCGGATGCGACTGAACGATCGCTCAGGTCTTTTATCCAGGGCTTCGCGCTTGACATTGTCGTCGCCGTCACCCTCGTCCTAGCCACTGCCTTTGGCGCCATCGAGTGGACTCCGTTGTACTGGAAGGCACTTGGCCTGACCCTGGCCAAGTCGGTGCTCCAGGCGGCAGTGTCCTACGTCATGCGCGTCGTGGTCACACCCAGACGTTCCACCCCGGCCTAGAAGTCTTACCCCTACATCAGGGTGCTGCTACCCTGGAGCGCATGACTGAGCCCGAGGAGATCGTCAAGGGCATCCGGGACCAGATGCGCAACATCAGCCCCTCGGACGTGGGGAAGCTGGACCAGTTGAAGGCTTCCTGTGCCGACCGGGCGCGCGAGGTGCTGACGTACTACCTACTCGCGGGCCTGCATGGAGAGAAGGACCAGACCGAGCTTCAAGAAGACGCGGCCATCAGGATGGCCTTGGTCTTCAAGGACCTGGAGTTCTACGACACCGTCGGCGTCGCCCTGGTCCTGGCTGAGATCGTCACGGACTTCCTCCTGGCGCAAGGGGATGGGACGTATGCTGCCGCCGTAGCAAGGGTGATAGACCCGGACCTCCCCCTCGTCCCTGGTCGACCCAACCTGACCGACGACCCACTCTGGCGCCTGGAGCGCGGGTAACAAAGAAGGGACCCCAGCCGGTAAGGCCGGGGTCCCTTCTCCTCCGGGTGGAAGATCAGACGTCCGGGGTGACTTCCTCCGGCTCGCCGGCCACGACGCTCAGGCGCTCGGCCAGTCCTGCCACGACCACAATCTGCAAGTCGCCAGAGGCAGCGAGCGGACCCGTAGCGTCCACGTGCACGTTGGCCGTGCCGAGGACGCCAGTGGCAGCCGCAGAGGCCGTGCCGTCACCGTTGTCGGTGAGGTTGATGATGCTGGGGTCGTCCACCGTGTAGGCCACCGTCTCGCCGGTGGGGGTAGGTACAACGTTCCCCACCTCGTCGGTGAACTCGACCGATAGACCGACCTTCTTGTCAGCCTGGAGGTCCATGATGACATCCGCCTTTCTCGGGGGCTTCGATTCCGGGGGCGGACCTGCCACCCGGTCTTCCTCAGTGGAATCAAGAGTCGGGCCAATATGCCAGACCAATGACGGGGGACATGGGGGTTTAGGACAGCAACAGCCGTCCATAGTCACGGTGACCGTGACGCTCAAAGCCAGGCCTCCCTTCGAGAGAAAGAGGCTTTTTATTGGGCGTTGCTATGTTCCCATACCCAAAGGTGATCGGTGAACAAACGGTGCACTAAAAGTCGGTTCTGTAGCTGCCGGAATCTACCCAGAGCGACTGCAGCGTGCTCGACAGCGCATCCCGAGGACTAACGATCTTCATCTGCTTCTTCTCCCCGTCCATCAAGAAGCGACAGGCGTGGACAAGGGCGTCCAGACGGTCAGGCGAATCACGCATCCCCCAACTGACGAAGGTCGACATCTGGTCCTCAAGCTCCTTGAATCGACCCACGCAGTGGAACCGACCCTGCTCGCAGCGCATAGCCACCGGTTCACCACGGGTGCGCTTACCTACCTTGGTGTCGATACCAACCAGCGGAGGCTTGGTGCCGTACTCGAACAGTCCCTGCTTGACAAGCTCGTAGTAGGCATCCTCGAAGACCTGCTGCATCCAGCGCTTGCCCAGGTTGACCTCGCACACCATCCGGTCGGCGCCCCACTGATGCACGACCCGCCACGCCTCCAGGGCAGCCTCACGACCAACGGCCATGATGGAGCGGTCCGCCAGGACGTAGAGGTGGTTGTCGCGCGACCTGGATACGACAGCGATGCCCATCTCGTCGTCCTCGCCGGTGAGGGAAGGGTCAACTCCCACTACGGTGGCCACGATGTTGTCGGGCACGGTGTCGACCCGGTTGTTCTCGATATCCAGGCGGGAGAACAAGGCACCCTCAAAGCCTTCGATGATCTCGCCGTAAAGCTCCTGGCGCCCGATCATCGTTCCCTCGTACCGGCGCTGGAGTTCTTCAACAACCAGGGCCGAGAGGTTGGATCGATTGTCGAATGTGGACCCACGAATGATGTGGACCGACCCGTCTTTACGGTCGGCCCATTCCTGGATGATGTCGATGGGTTTGGGCGTCGTGGTGACGAAGGCTCGGGGATGGTCCCCGACGAGGTCGGATCGCAGGGACGGCATGATGCCCTCGTACCAAGACTTCTTCGGGTACTTCCACTTGCCGATCTCGTCCATCCAGGCGCCAGCAGCGTTGTAGCCACGAGCAACGTCTGGGTCGTCGGCACCCTCGGTGTAGATCCTGGACCCGCTAGGGAACAACACCATGGGGCGTGGGCTCATCTTGTACCGGTGCTTGATTTTGCGCCGTTCCAATACCCGCAGGATGCCTGCGGGTCCTTCCATGCAGATGGTCCTGGCGTCAGAGAGGGTCTCTGCGATGACCAGCCACTCAGTGGGGACGCCGTGACGGTCGAAGGGATGCCTCAGGGCCTGGTTCACGATCCATTCGGAGCCGGCTCGGGACTTGCCGAAGCCACGACCGGCGAGGGCCAGGCACACCAGCCAGTTGCCAGGGGGAGGCACCTGCTCTGGTCGAGCTACCCACCACCATTCACCCCGCTGGATCTCTTCAATGATCCAGGGGGGCTGCTCCCTGATCCAAGCCTCCCGCTCGGTGGCTGGCAGCAGGGCCACTCGATCCTGAAGACTCAGGCCCACAATAGATGATCATAGGGGCACATGCCCCTTTTGGCCAGCTATGAAGGTTCAACCAACTTGGTCTCCATCGGGGGGTTGACACCCCCACATGGGGGTGTACAGTAGAGGGAGCACCAACACGGTCACTTGAAAATTTCAGAAGCTCTGCCTCCAGGTGGGACACCTGGCACCGTGACTCGGTGGTTCGGCATCGTGGCTGGGCATGCCTGCGACGACCTTCGGGCAGTAGAATGGAGCAAGACACCCGCTGCAGCACCGTAGGTATGGCACTAACTGACGTGTGCGCCGGTGTCTCCGGCACCAGGGTCACACCTGGTACCGGAAGCCCACATGGGCTAGGTGAGGTTTCCCATCCCCCTAGTCCCGTGACCGGCCGGATGGTCCCTCCTCCGGTGGGCGACGGAGGGACACAAGCTTCCCCCTGCTGTTCCTGCCATGCCATACCAAACCACGCCGCAGCAGAGGGATGAGGAGGCCCAGGATTCTCGGATCCTGGGCCTTCACTACATCCTGGAGAGAGTAAGGAAGGCTCATGGCCTCGTTTACGGAGTACGACCTGGCCTGGATGGCTGGCGTTATCGACCTGAAGGGCAGACTGACCTACAAGAAGAACAGAACCAGGGCCACCCGCCAGATCACTCTGACCGTGGATTCGAAGGAGCACCTGGTGGTCAGGCGCCTGTGCGGTATGACCGACACGAAGCCGGAGTTCCGCACGACCTCGCCCCTGAGCCCAGAGATACTGCGTCGTAACTGTGTGGAGCACTGTCCCGAGGCTCATACCCACGTGGAAGGCACCTGGCAGTACGGCAGCATCCGCTGGACCGTCACCGGTGCCTCCATGGTCGTGGTCATGGACGGCATCGGGCCCTACCTCACCACCGATCGTGGGTACCAGGAGGCCGTCGATGAAGTCCTGGCGGGAGTAGCCCTAGAGGGACGAGGAAGTATTGCGGTAGTTGGTAGTTTGACCCGGCTCTACGATCTAGGCTGGACGGTACGACAGCCGCTCCTGCACGCTGTGGAGGAGCGCATGGTGACAGCAACGCCCCGGTAGCTCAACGGACAGAGCAGCGTCCTCCTAAGGCGAAGGCTGGCGGTTCGAGTCCGCCTCGGGGCACGCTCTATTTGGGATTTTTACACAGCTTCTATCCGAAAAGGATAGATCGATAGATTTAGGAGGATAACTATGACATGGACCTAGGAAGCCACACCGTGTGGCCATGGAGGAACCATGTCAAGAACCGACAAGGACATGCCCTTCTGGGCGTCCGCCGAGTACTACGAGCCCTGGCACGCCTGGCGCTGTGTCCATGCGCCTGGCTTCGGGCGCGGTGACCAGCCCTGCACCCTGTCAGACCAACCCGTCCGTCAGCACCCGACGCGCAATAGAACCATTCGGTCCTGTACCTGGGAAGCCGACTGGTCCGAGCGTCGCAGCTACAGGTACAGGTACACCCGCCCACCAACCAAGGAAGACCGGCACCTTGACTGGTACGGGCCCGACCGGGCTAAGGTCAGGGACCAGATGACCAAGGCCAAGCATCAGTACAACGGCTCCCGCGAAGTGGAGATCGTGGAGCGCGTGCAGCACCACCGCCACGCCAGCATCAGGGGCTGGTGGGACTAGGAGCCTTACTCTCTCCACCAGCCCCGGGGTCCAGGATCAGTGTCCGGCCTGGACCCCGGGGCCCTTTTCATGATCATCTTAATTCAATCCCCGGATGACTTGACGCACCCCCATATCCCCCTGTAGTGTTAGTGGCGTCCGGAAACGCTGAAGTGGAGCTTCGTTTTGGATACGGAACCAGCGGGCCAAGCAAGGATGCCGATACGCGACATCCTCTGGTCCAACCCTGAGTGGTTTCGCACCTCCGTAGGGGATGTGCAGTCACTCAGTCTGAGCATCAAGGAGCGAGGTCTGCAGGTGCCAATCCTGGTGACTGAAGACCTGCTCGTGCTCGATGGTGCCCGTCGAATCACGGCCTACATGTCATTGGGCCGCAAGGAGATCCCGGTAGTTGTCACCAACGACTGGGACAGGATCATCGGGCACCTGGAGCGCACCCGGGCTGCCGAGGCAGCCGGTCTGCCCTTTGAGTACATGTCATGGGAGGACCTGGACACGCTGTGGCGGCTGGGTGTTGTGCCTCTCTACAAGCCGACGAAGATCGCCAAGATGGTCAAGGCGGTCGCAGCCAAGAAGAACGGGAAGGAGCCAGAGGTAAGGCGTCCGCGAGGAGATGTTGCCGTGAACAGCGCCTTGGGGCGTGCGTTCGCGATGGACCAGGCAACAGTCAAGGCTCTCAGGGATCTGTTCGCTGCCATCAAGGGCATCGAGGAGAGATACAGGCCGACGGACGATCAGAGCAAGGCCCTTCGGATGCTCATTCGACAGGTCGAAGCCAAGAACCCTAACGGCACGTTCACGGGGATCCACGGACTTCGCACCCTGTTGCGAGAGTTCTCGAAGGGAGAGATCCCCCTCGAACAACTCGCCGAGGTCCTCGAAACGAGGGAACTGGCGGGGCGACGGCCCAGGGATCAGGTGAGAGGCTGGGAGAGAAGACGGCGGGACCACGTGCCGACCGACGACCAGGTCATCGCCAACTTTTGTCGGGTCATCAGCCAGTTCGGTGAGGAGTCACTACGGTTCGAGAGCTTCGAGCCAAGCCTCAACACTGAACCCCTAACCAGCCAGATTCGCACCACAGTTAACCGGCTCAACGCACTACGACGTCGCCTGGAGAGAGCGACACAATCTACAGAAGGTGAGCAGGACTCATGAGTACCAACCCCACGCACCACCGGATCCAGTTCCGCGATCCTGGCAATGCTGTGGTCACCAAGGGTGGACGTCCTCGCCTGGACGCACCGGCGGAGGAGCGCACGAACCTCGCGCCAGAGATCGACTTCGAGCAGGATGCAGACGCCGACTCGACCCGCAAGACGGTGGCCAGCAAGCCGGTCACAACGGACGAGGTCAACCGGACCTTCAAGTCCGAGAACCCCAACCACTACCAGGTGATCCGCAAGCTGCGTTTCCCCGAGACGGTCATCGACCCGGTGATCCAGCGACCGGAGCAGGCCTCCGAGATCAACACGATCGCCCGCAACTTCAGCCCGCCAGCACTCAACGTGCCGACGGCAAGCTGCCGCATCGACGAGAACGGCAACGAGACCTACGTGGTTCTCGACGGCCAGCAGCGTCGAGCAGCAGCGCTGAAGATCGGGTACGACGAACTGGTCCCGTTCGTGATCCACTACGGGCTCTCTCTCAAGGAAGAGGCCTGGCTGTTCCTGAACCTGAACTACCGGCGTTCGGTGTCGGCAGCGGTCCGGTTCAAGAACGAACTGGTGGGCGAAGACTCGGTCGCCCTGGCTATCCGCGCTGTCTGTGACGGCCTCGGCATCGAGATCGGCGTCCCCAGCGGCCTCATGGCCGTGGACCTGGCCAAGCGCCTCGCTAGGTCCCGCGAGGGGCTGCGCCACTTCCGGTGGGCGATGGAGGAGATCCAGACGATCTTCGACCCTGAGCGCAAGGGCGGGGTGTACAACAACCAGGTCATCGAGGCCTTCGCCCGGTTCCACCAGCACTACGAGGGCAGCGTGGACGTCAAGCGCCTGGAGCGCAAGCTGGCCGAGATCGGCGGCGTGCACCAGTACATCGGGCGTGGCCAGAACGTCAAGACCTTCCGGGGCGGACGCATCTCGGACTGCCTGATCGACGTGCTGGTGGAGCGCTACAACCACCACATGGGTGGCCGAAGCAGCAAGAAGCTGGCCGAGTTCCCTCGCCGCCGGACCCGCGAGGTCGCGGAGGCGTAGCAGCACGACAGAGGGACCATCCTTCCGAACCCCCGGGAGGATGGTCCCTTTTTTTGTCGGTACCCCAGGCTAAGCTCCTGATCATCCTTCAGGAGGTGCTTCGTTGACCGACGAGTTTGCCGTTTTGGGTGGGTCAAATCCCCACTCCATGGCACTCAAGCACGAGCTTTCACAGGTCATTCTGTGGAACGAGCACAATGCCCCTCGGTCGTTGCAGCGCGCCATCGGCCCCTCGGAGTTAGGCGATCCGTGCGACCGGAAGCTGGCATACCGGATAGCTGGCGTCGAACAGGTCAACTTCGGCGATCCCTGGCCAGCCATCGTTGGCACTTCCATCCATGACTGGCTAGAGCGAGCCATCAACCGGTATCAGTCCACGGTCAAGGACCTGGGCTACCTCACCGAGTGTCGGGTGTACCCAGACCCCATGGTCAAAGGTCGCAGCGACCTCTTCCACGTCCCCACGGGAACCGTGGTAGACCACAAGACCAGCGGCGCCGACGGCATGCGCAAGATACGCAAGGGCATCATTCCCGATGGATACCGCACCCAGGTCCAGGTGTATGGGCTAGGACATCGCCGAGCCGGTCGCGAAGTCAAGAGTGTGGCCCTGATTTTCTACCCTCGCTCGGGCTGGCTTGACGATGCCTACGTCTGGGTGGAGCCCTACGACGAACAGGTCGCTGTCGTCGCCTTGCGCCGGCTCTACCGCATAGCCTACGAGCTTCTCGACTACGACATCGAGAGCAACCCTCATCGTTTCCAACTCGTTGAACCCACACCAGGAGATGCCTGTGTGTGGTGTCCGTTCTACCTGCGTGAGTCCGATGTGGACACACCAGCCTCAGAAAGGGGATGCCCCGGAAGATGAGCACCATTGACCAGGCTGCCAACGCGGCCAACTGGTACCAGAACATGGCCGTGGCGATGCGCGAGCGGGACAAGTGCCTCGCGGCCATCGAGCGCTGGCAGACGAAGCTGGCCGAGGCTGAGGAGCACATCCGCGTCCTGGCCTCCCAGGTCGACAGCGACCACAAGGCGCCACCGGCGGCAGAGCCAGCCCCGACTGACCTCGGTCAGGGTGTTGACCCAGACTGGGCCGAGAGCGCAGAGTAGTGACCACTTACCCACCCAAGGCTCGTCGCGTGGAGCGCCTGACGGTCTTCCTGCCGATCCAGCGGATCGACGACTCCGGCTGGCTGGACGTGGGCGATATCCGCGAGTTCGTTCGGTTGCTCGACGAAGCCGCCGTCACGGACAACGTGGTGGCCCGGGTCTGGTGGGACAGTACCGACGAGCGCCGGCCGGGGATTGAAGTAGTTGTTGAAACAAAGATCGACCCTAGGAGAGAGCCATGAGCATGGACGACGAGTGGGGCCGTCCCACCGAAGTCACCGGGGAGTACGCCCGGCCTAGTGACCTCAAAGGTCACCTACTCATCGTGTACCCGATCGGGTACGTGGACGAGATCCAGACCCAGTACGGGCCCTCGGACGCCATCATCGTGGACGTGGTGGACCTGGACGACAAGGACGAGCAGGGCCTTGCCGGCAAGGTGTACCGCAGGAGCACGTTCTTCCAGAACCTGCTGATCGGCAGCCTCAAGTCTCAGATCGGGACCAAGGTGCTCGGCGTCATGGGTCAGTCGGTGGCCAAGCAGGGCAGGAATCCTGGCTGGATCATCGTTGACATGTCCGGAGACCCGACTGCTCGTGAGCGTGCCAGCGCCTGGAAGCAGGCCCACCCGAACTTCCGGGCCAGCCTGTTCTCGCAGCAGCAGCATCAGCAGCAGGCCAGCATCCCTCCACAGCCGCAGGCACAGCGGCCCGCACAGCAGGCACCGGCCCAGAACGCCACGCTGGACTCGATGAGCTACCACCCAGTACCTGGGTCAGCGACGCTCAGTAACGAGGAGAAGGATCTTCTGCAGCAGTTCCGGGCCCGGCGCAACCAGGCCGGCCAGCAAGATCCGTTCCAGGACGAGGCACCGTTCTAGGGGGACATCCCCAGGGCATAGATGAGGCCCTGCGCCGGGAGCAGGATACCGGCACAGGGCCTCTAGCCCCTGGAGAGAGCTACCGACAAGATACCCGGCGACGCCCCTAGCGCGAGGCTAACACCCGGGTCTACAGTCGTCGTACCTTCGGTTTCCAGGTGCAGATGCAGGGGCCCTTGCCACCCCAATTGGCAAGGGCCCCGGGCGGGCGGACCAGGATGCCAGTCACTGGTTGGCCCGTCTATCTGCAATCGGAGATAAGATGCCAGATGTTGTGGTCGAGGGTCAAGTAGCCCACAAGAACATCGCTCTCCCGTGGTGGATGGCAGGCGTCTCGGTCGTCCCGATCCAGGCGAACGGGACCAAGCGCCCGACTCGGGACTGGTCGGTTCTGCAACGCACGAGGATGACGAAGCACGAGGTCGAGCATTACTGGCGCGAAGGCCAGGACGTCGGAGTAGCGGTCATCTGCGGGGCCATTTCCGGCAACCTGGAAATGACGGAGCTTGAGTCAGCAGCAACCACAGCCGAGGCGCTGAAGAAGGTAGAGAAGGAGTGCGCAGCCCGGGGGATTATCGACCTTTGGGAATCGCTCCTCTACCACGGCTACGCAGAACTGACCCCGACCGGCGGCCTCCACTTCCTTTATCGAATTACCGAACACGATATTCCCGGTAATACGAAGCTGGCCCAGGAGCCTGACCCTAGCAACCCTCGGCTGATGAAGACGCTGGCCGAGACCCGAGGCGAAGGCGGCTACGTCATCGTGGCCCCGTCCGGGGGCCAGTGCCACCCGACCGGTGATGACTGGTCAACCGTGGCCGGGCAACAGGGTGTCATTCCTGAGATCACTTGGTCACAGCGAGTAGCACTGCACAACGCCATCACGGCAGCACTCGATGCCACGCCGGCACCAGCAGATCCCACGTCACCCCCGGCGCAGCCATCAGCAACGTTGGCGCAACGCCAGGCCATGGGTCTGGGCATGCGTCCCGGCGACGAGTTCAACGAGAAGGCCGACTGGAATGAACCCTGGTTCACCGACCAGGGGTGGCAGGTCAGCCACCGGTTCGGTCACGAGACATTCTGGGTGCGTCCTGGCAAAAACCCTAAGGACGGACACTCTGCTACCACGGGTTACCGGCACGGCAGTGACTGCCTGTACGTCTTCTCCACCTCGGCTGGCCTGCCAACGGAAACCCCACTGAGCAAGTTCATGGTCTACGCCACCTACTATCACGGTGGAAACCTGTCCGTAGCTGCCAAGTCTCTTCGCCAGCAGGGCTACGGTGACCCGATCGGAACCACGGTCACGGCCCTCGTGCCATGGACTGCCGACGATGGCGCCGAGGTCGAGGTATCGTTACCCTCACATACGGGTCTAGACCTTACTGATGTAGGTAACGGACGGCGAGTGAAACAGCAACACGGCGACGAGTTCCGGTTCAACACCAGGGAAAACTGCTGGTACCGGTGGGACGGTGCCGTCTGGGTGAAGGACGAGCACAACTACATCCAACGTGCTGCCGTCGAGTGTGCCGAGTTTGCCCGGACGCAGGCGGGCCAAGCAATGCAGGCGGCCGAGATGCGTGGCGACGAGGAAGAAATCAAGGCCGCGAGCAAGCTGTATGCGCGGGCCTCGGCGTTGATGAACAAGGGAAAAATCGACGCCGCCATCGCCATGTTCGCCACCGAGCCCGGCATCGCCATCACCAGCGACCAGTTCAACCTGGACATCGACCTGCTGAACCTGCCCAACGGCATCCTGGACCTGGAGAACAACACCTTCATCCCCGAGCACGACCCGAAGCTGTTGATGACCAAGAAGATGGGCGCCAGCTACGACAAGGATGCTCAGTGTCCGATGTTCGAGAAGTTCATGGAGGACGCTTTCCCGGACATGGACCTTCGCCTCTATGTCCAGCGGGCTATGGGTTACTCGCTCACCGGCAAGGCCGACGAGCGCGTCATGTTCATGCTGCACGGGCCTTCCGGTACCGGCAAGTCCGTGCTGACCTCGGTCATGAGCACCGTGTTCGGTGGCTACGGGGCGACAGCACCAGCGTCCACCTTCCGAACCAAGAAGAACACCGAGACCTTTGACCTGCACCGGCTCCGAGGAGCACGCTACGTCTGCACCTCCGAGATGCCGGAGGGTCAGCAACTGGATGAGGACCTCGTTAAGCGGGTCACCGGTGGCGACGTAGTGACTTCGCGCGGACTCTACGAGGCATACAGCGAGTGGCGCCCCAACTGCGTGGTGTGGATTGCCACCAACTTCCTGCCGAAGGTCAACAGCGACGACAACGCATTCTGGCAACGTGCCAAGACCGTCAGCATGAACACCGAATTCATCACGATGGAAGGTCATCGCCTGGGCTACGCGCAGATCCTGGCGAAGGAGGCCGACGGCATCCTGAACTGGCTCATCGAGGGCATGGAGCAGTACCGGCTCTACGGTCTGGCCGAGCCTGAGTCAGTACGCCAGGACATCGAGGCCTACCGTGTCGACGTGGACATGGTTGCGTGCTTCGTCCGGGACCGCATCGAGGACGGAGCACTGATTCCCCAGCTTGGTGCGCAAATCAAGTCGTCCATCCTGCGGGGGATGTTCGAGGCCTACTGCACCGAGAACCACCAGATACCGCTGGGCATGCGTCGGTACCAGAACCGACTCAAGGCCATGGGCTATGAGTCCACAAAGGTCGGTGGCACGTCCTACTGGCAGGGCCTGACCCAGGACCTGGAGTTCGGAGTTTTAGGACTTTTGCAATGACCATTCAGAATATCCCACGCGAGCTTCCGGATGTCGATGATGTCATCCCCGATAGGCTAAGCGTGCAAGGACGCGAGCTTCCAATTGCAACGGTAAAATTTCGGACGGATGGCCACCGAGACGCTGACATAGCAGCAATTTATGGTACGCCGCAGAACGGATCCCTCGTACGGGTGCACTCGCGCTGCATGCTCTCGGAGGTCTTGCACTCACTCGAATGCGACTGCGGTTGGCAACTTCGGCGCAGCGTTGAGCTTTTGACTGTCCAAGGCGGAGTCCTGATCTACCTCGACCAAGATGGGCGGGGCGCTGGTGCTCAGCGCAAGGCCGCAGCCTATAGGCTAATGCACGAGGAAGGTCTCGACACGTATGAAGCACACACCAAACTTGGACTGCCGCCGGATCTCCGCGACTACAGCGCAGTTCCAGAAGTGCTCAAGAGTCTTGGACTCTCGTCCATTCGACTTCTGACCAATAACCCAGAAAAGATTGAGGCGCTGCAACTTGGAGGTATTCGGGTGGTCAGGGTTCCCCTGATCGCGAAGCCGACTCCAACGACTATCGCTTACCTCATGTCCAAGAAGCGGCACGGACATCTACTATAGATAGCGCGCAGGAAGCATCGCTGATGCTTCCTCCAAATTTTTGGCAGAGTAAAGTTCCTGAGCATTCATCGATACATGTAGGAGCATCGATGGCTGTAGGTGACGAGCACCAATATTCAGACGGACGAATATACGTGGAAACCGAGTGGGGGCCTAACATTTGGTGGACCTGCGCTGACTGCGGGGCCCCAGCAGCCGCCTGCTTCGAGTACACTGGCGTAGTGAGGTGCTCGGGCTGTTGGCCCAAGTTCCACGGCCTGGACCCAGCACGTGGGCCCGGCGCCCTAGCTACTTAGTCCACAAGGGACAACCAATGCGAACAAAGATCCTGTCAGTGACGGCCGCTGACTGCGAGCTACAGACCTTCAGGTCTGGCGGCAAGGGTGGCCAGAACCAGAACAAGCGGGACTCCGGTGCCCGCTACATCCACCATCCCTCAGGCGCTCGGGGCGAGTCCCGGGAGGAGCGCACCCAGTGGCAGAACCGGAAGATCGCCTGGCGCAAGATGGTTGAGTCGCCGGCTTTCCAGCTTTGACTGCGCCGGACGCTAGGACAGCAGCTAGCCGTCGAGGCAGAGGCTACGCGCTACGAGACCCCTGAAGACGAGATCAAGGTTGAGGTCAAGATCAATGGGAGATGGACTCAAGTTAGGGCAACGGACCTTGCGTGACCAGGCCGACTACTGGCTGATGGGTCCAGGGTCAAAGCCTCTACGAAGCAGGTGGCAACCGATCGTCCCACCTCGGATCATGGTGCGACAGGAGCCCAACCTCTACAACGACCGGTTCTTCGTCTACATCGAGATGGTCGCCATGCCTGGTGGTGGTGCCACCATCGGGGTGAAGCTTGGTCCCCACAAGAGCCATGGTGCTGCCTACCGGGCAGCCGAGAAGTTCATAAGCAGCGACGAGGCACACGACTGGCTCGAAAACTGGTGCTCTTAGATATGGGTCCAGGTCTTGCGGTTGATGACGTCCCGGACGGTCGTTCGGGGGATCTCCAGGCGTTGGGCGAGTTCTGCGATGCTCATGCCGGCCACTCCGTGGAGGGTCCTGATAGCGAGCACCTTCTTCTCGGTGAGGCGAGCGGAACTGTTCGCCTCTCCATGACTGCCGACGGCCACTGTACTGTGCTCCTAGATAATGAAGGTCAACGATGCTGAGGCCAATCCTAGCGCAATGAGGTCGACCCGGGCGGCCAGACGTTCGCCTACGAACGCGGCGATAAGGAAGCACACAAACGCAACGATCCATAGCAGCAGGTCAATCATGCCTGAGGGTTTACCCGATTCGCTGCTAGAGAAAACGGGCGAATAGTAGTACCTTGTTGCCATGGCTGGCGCGATGACCATGGCATTTCATAGGCGCTGGGGCGATTTTGAATGCCCCGAGTGTGACGAGGCTGCGTCTGCCATTGAGTCCGAGTTCGTCACCGTCGGGACGCTCAAGAACCCCAAGGGCACCGAGCGGCTGATGGTCTACTGGACCACCGGCGAAGGCGGCACAGTCAAGATCCGCTGGGGCACGGACGGCTCGTTCCGGCGCTGCGTGCGACACCTGAGGAAGTACTTCCCCAAGGACCCCAAGGGCCTGTGTGCCAACCTGCACCACCGGGCAACCGGTGAATGGCCCCGGGAGCATGGGAAGCTCGGCATCCCCAGCTAAAGGTCCTGGAACGTTCCGGGAGCTATGACCTTCAACTGACGAAGAAGCTCCTTGGCAAGCTCCTGGATCTCCGCATCAGCATGGGGCGAAATACGCTTGGCGATGACCTCGCGCCAGGCCCGCATGTTACCGGTGACGACGAGCTTCGTCTCCGTCATGTTGGGCAGAACGGCGCGGGCGGCCTGGCGAGCCTCCTTGCGAGTCATACCCGAGTGCTCCAGCGTGGCTACGATGACGGCGTAAGCGCGATGCGTCGACTCCACGACATCGTTGATCGCGCCCTGACTGAGCGTCGCGTCAATCATGTGTGCGGGCAGGTTCTTCCACCCCGGAGGCGCGATGTACTCGGCCTGCGACTCGTCCACGTACCGCTGAGAGACCTGTGAGAACGACAGGTGCCGGTGTCGGACAAGCTCGTGAGACAAGGATCTGGACACCCCGGCCACATAGAAGGTGGCTGAGGCATGCTCCAGGACCGAGAAGTGCGCCTGATTGATGATGTTTCCCAGGTAGTCGCTGTTGGCAGCCGTCTTGGGATTTGGCCGGTCCCAGCTTTGGTAGCAAAGACGACCGGCGAACTCGGCCAGATCATCGGCGTCGGCAATGCGCTGCCCGCCGAGGATGTATCCCGCCTCTTCCCACGCCCCGACGTTCACCGTGGTGGTGTGAGCGATCAGCCGAACGATCATGCCTCGGGCTCGCGGATAGGCTCCTTCACGGCTGGGCCCTGAACCTCCAGAGTCAGGTCTCCGACGTCGAGACGTAGGGCCTTGTGGTAGTAGCCGTCTACAGTGGTGTGGGAGGTCTCGACGGACTCCCAGTTCCTTAGCTGCTCTTCCAATCGCTTGTACTGCCGGTAGTCAAGGCGCAGGTAAAGGTCAGTCATCTTCCACCCCTCGTTGATTGATCAAGTCATGATAAGCGACTAGGCAGCTTCCTCAAGCTCGTCCCACTGGTCCAGCGTCAACCCACAGGGCCGATCATCAGCATCCCGGGCCTCGACGACGCCACACAGGCAGCAAATGACCACGTCCCCAGGCAGCGACCTAGGGACGTGAGCCTTACCTACCTTGGCACAAGGGTCACAGAGCCCCTCAAGGGCGACGATAACCGGCATGCCACGACGATAGCCCTGCAGTGTCGGGTTGAGCTAGAGCCAGACCTGCCGAACCTAGCCTTACCACGACAAGCCATACCGAGCCTTACCTGCCCCACCGAGCCTGACCACACCTCGCCATGCCGCACCCTGCCTGCCCCACCAGGCCTTGCCTTGCCTCAACACGCCAAGCCATTCCCCACCTGCCCTACCAAGCCCAGCCTTGCCGCGCCTTGCCAAACCTAACCTGCCAGACCCGACCTCGCCTCGCCCTGCCGAACCCGACCGCGCCATGTCGTACCTGCCTCGCCGAACCCTGTCACAACACACCGTGCCATGCCACACCTGCCCTGCCTGACCACGCCTTGCCGAGCCTTACCAAACCTGCCGGACCCCGCCTCACCCATCCAACCGAACCAAGCCCTACCTGCCAGACCACACCTTGCCAGGCCCAGCCGTACCAAGCCCTACCTGCCGCGCCATGACCAGCCTTGCCTCATCAAGCCCCACCTGCCGCACCCCGCCTTGCCGCACCCCACCCTGCCTGCCAAACCGTGCCGTACCGTGCCGTGCCCCGCCTGACCTCACCTGCCAGGCCTTGCCGGAACCAACCTCACCTCGCCTCACCGCGCCATACCTGCCGCACCCTGCCACACCTGGCCTAGCCTTTCCCCGCCGCACCAAGCCGAGCCCTACCTGCCACACCGAACCCCGCCTAGACACACCCTGCCTCACCACACCTGCCAAGCTCTACCTCACCATGCCGCAACGCACCTGGCCTCGCCTGCCGCACCAAAGCCCTGTCTCACCATGCCCAGCCCAGCCGCACCTTGCCTGCCACGCCAAGCCCTGCCCTGCCTAGTCTTGCCGCACCTCACCTGCCCAACCCCGCCAAACCCTGCTCCACCGTGCCCTACCTGCCACACCGCGCCTAGCCCAGCCTCACCCGGCCGTACCTCACCTGCCGCGCCCTTGCCTCGCCATGACACACCAAGCCCAGGCAAGCTCTAGAAGTCGCCGTCGGCGACCTGGAACACCGTCAGGCCCAAGGATCTCCACATGGAAACAACCTTGTTCCTGTCGTCGAAAACACCCACCACGTTATAGCGTTCCCTGATCTCACGATCGAAGATCTCCATCTTGACCACCTCGTCTGGGCGTTCATCGCCGGTGTCCCGCATAAACAGCCGGCCCCACTCCACACCCACGTGATTGATCAGCCACTTCTCGGTGGGCTCACGGCAAATCTCCGGCCGCGCGGACAGAAAGACGAACTGGCACAGGCCCGTACTGTCCAGGGCCTCCAGAAGCCGAATGACGGGGTCGTTGGCCCGGTCCAGGCCCACTGCATCCCAGTCGTAGAGCCCCCGGTCCCCCTGCAGGGCCACGGTGCCGTCGATGTCCACCAAATATGTGGGCACACCCTCGATGGGCACGTAGACCTGGGGCGGCTCCGGCAGCGGCGGGGCTGGCGGAATCGGCAGCGGGAAAGACTGGCCTACAAGGAACGTCCGGTGGTACCCGGCGATCACATCCTCGGGCACCGGCCGGTCCCGTAGGGAGTTGCGATGGAGCACCTCATCCAGCGGCGTCTGGGACATGTCGTAGACCAGAATCAGGCAGTTGAACTGCCGAGCCACGGCCAGGACCTCCTGCACCGACTGGTCGGCCAGGTGGATGTCGTCCACCACCACGTCCATGTCGGCTGCCAGCAGCGCGGACAAGGTGACGTTGCGTAACGCCTTGGCCTGCTCCACGCTCAGGTCCCCACCAGCCATAGCAGCAAGGTCAGCCCGGCTAACCCTGGCTCGGATGGTGGGGTCCTGCTCCACCCATTCCCGGGCCCAGGTGGTCTTGCCGCAACTAGGCAGACCCCGGACGATCGTCACTGACGCCATCGCGGACTAGCTCCTCCTTCTCCTGTTGGTGCTCAACCATGAGTCCCTTAAGTTCCCAGCCAACCATTCCGCCGATGACTGCGAACACCAGGAGCCAGAACACGCCCATCAGTTTGTACCGGCAATAGGATCAAGCCTTCGGGCAACACCCACTGGGCTAATCGTGATTTCCAGTTCGTTGGGATTGCCCCACGCCTCCAGCGCGTCCTTACTGATGTAGACCTGGCCAATCACCGGCAGGTCACCCCGGTCGAACTCTTCCTGGTACACAACCTTGTTCCGCGTTTCGCGGAAACGCCAGAAACGCAGACGCCGTGGTCCTGCAATCACGGCTTTCTCCCTCCTCTTGCCGCCCACACATAGGCCAGGACTGTGAGTAGCCCCAGCATGAACATAAAGAAACCGATCGCGCGGTATGCCTCGACGCTCACCGCACTGGCTCTGGAACCGGAGCGCTCCTCAGGAGATCGAGGACCTTGGCCTCATGCTTCTCGCAATTCCAGGGCGCCGTCTGGTAGTCGGCAAACCAGTACGCAGTCACGGCAGCAAGGTCGGCCCCCACTGGAATGGCCTCGATGCTTTCCACAGCGAACTCAGCAGCCTCGTCAAAGTCCATGTTCTCGAACAGGTCCTCCAGGAGGCAGGCAACAGGCACAGGAATGCCGTAAAGCCTTTCCACCTCGTGGTGCCAGGCCACGATCTCGTCCGCGTTGTCAACCTTCATCTGGGGTAAGGTGCAGCCCAGCAGGCAGCCCTTGTACTGGCTGGCCAGTTCGGGTGCGTACTCCTGGTAATAACCCTGGACAATTGAGTCCTCGGCTCGGTGCTGCTTCATCCGAAGCACGACCTCTTCCTTGAGGCCGGGATCACCAAGCCAGGCAAGTGGCTTGACCTCGTTGGTGACGGTGAGGATCTCGTTCATTCTTGTTCCTCGTCTTCCTCGGGCAGGCGGTGAGCCCACACGTCAGTCACAACGGCATCTGGGTTCGCTCTGCGGACCTTTTCGACAGCGATGCTGACGGCGCTGGCGGGGTCTAAGGCGCTGACCTCTACCTGCCACGTCAAGGTCACATCGAACTTCGACATCACTTCAGTTCCCTGGTAGCAATTCTTGACCGGTCACTGGATCATAGGTAGTGCGGCCGATTTCGTTGCCGTCGCTATCGAGGTTGACAATGCTGATGCCACCGCCAACGACCTCGTGATACAGGCCAGAAGCCATCACGGTCTCCCACCAGAAGCTCGGGTACTTGTCACCGTTGACCCGAAGGACCTCGGCGGCACGACGGTTCCAGTCGTCTGCATCGACTGTCTGACGCATGTACGCGGCGAGGCCCTCTGGCGTAGTTAAAGTCTTCTCCACACCCAGCACCATACCCCACCCCCACATGGGGGTCAAGGTCCGCTCCTGTTGGACCAGGGACCTCGATGCAGGGGATGGGGATTGACCTAGAACCAAGGGACCAGGTCCCGATACCAGGACGGGTCAAGGTCCTCATCCTCCCATGGACCAGGACCCTGATGTCAAGGGATGGGGCTTGCGCCAGCACCAGGCGCCAGCATCGAGTGACGTAGGACCAGGCTCCCGGGACCAGGCCCCCCACTGTCACAGCGGGCCCCTTGGTTACAGATTCAGTAACCAGAGCCCCTCATTTGACAGTGCCCCAGCCCCCATCCTCCTCGGCCAGGACCCGTTTTGAACACCGAGAGTATCGTTCCTGTTGCGATCGGTAGTTTCCGCAGGTCAGAGGGCCTAGCAGGAACGATGCGCGATCTTCCTCCTGGATCTGGCTACCAATCGCTTCTCTGTATAAATTTAAGTCTTATTAGTATTATTTTTCTCTGTCCCTCTTTGTCCTATATTCATCTCTACACCCCCTCCCTCCTGCAATTAAAATACTTTTACTATAACTATTCTTTTTTTCTCTCCTTTTCTAGCGCTCTCCTCGTCTTTTTAACGTTCCTGATAGATCAAATAGAATAGATAAAGATAAATAGTACCAGGTAGAAGACATTTGATCTTGGAAAAAGTACCATTGAACGACGCTCATCGATCGTTCCTAACGTTCCTGCCCAAGATCCGCGAAAAGGTGCCTTGACCTGCGCAAATGCGGTCTGCGGTCCGAACTGGACCAGGAACGTTGCCCAGCCCCTTGTGCTGTAACAAGAAATGTGCTAACATGAACAGATGCCGGTGATGCCAGCGGTCTGGTGGGACCTGCTCCTGGACGGAACCATCAGGCGCGTGGAGTTGAGGCTGACCCCATGGCGCGATGCCGCCGGCATCAGGGCACTGATCTACCGGCAGGCGGAGATGCGGGAGCGTCTCGCTGCCACCCACAAGCCGCAGTTGGGCACGCTCATCGTCCAGGCGTGGGGTGGTCAGGGGCTAGAAGCCTTCAGCCCCAATCACAACCTCAAGGACCCCAAGATCTGGACTGCTGCACCGGTCATGCAGCTACCCGCAGCGATGCGCGTACGGTCCCAGCCCCAGGCACCAGTGGCACGTCCTCCCACTACTTACAGCGCTCAGGTACCTGCACCAGCGGTCCATGACCTTCGTCATGATCCTGGCGCGGACCTTGGAGACGACAACATCGAGGACCTGCTGCCACCTTGTTCCTGTGGGCTGGGACTGCACAGCGCCGAGGTTCATCCGCCAAGCTGCCGGGTCTGGGGCTAGCTCCAGCACCTTGGTCCTAGGTCAGCCAAGAATCAGGCAGCAGTACTGTCCTGGCCTAGCTCCTCGGCACCGGTCCCGGCAGCGGGCTCGGACTGCTTACCGGCACCCCAGGCGGCTGCTGCTGCTTGGCCTTGCCTGATCCGGGCTTCGACTCCTTCGAGGAAGTCGAGGACCAACGCTCCTCGGTCGACGGCCTGCAGGGAAGGATCATCTTCTTCTTCCACGGGGGCGGGGACCTTGCTGAGCCGGTAGTGCAGGGCCAGGTCCTTCTCCGCTCGTAGCCCAATCTCCAGGAACCGGGGGTCGATGGGGCGGGTGCCGTCCATGTCGTCCCGGATCCGCTGCTCGCACCGGGCCCAGACCAATTCCAGCCGTTGCACGATCAGCGCCCTGACCCGAGGTCCGTCCTCGACCAGTTGTTCTTCGCTGATCTCTCTGGGTGCTGGTCCTAGCTCGTAGGTCATAGGCCCAGGGTAGGCAACATGCATGTCATTTTTCTAGGATCCCTATCAAGGTTCATGATCTTGTACATGAGATTCGGGAAGTTGCGTGCAGCACACTCAACTCTTGAAGCATTGAAGAGGAGCAAAGTCTCAGAGAGACACAAAAAAGCACCAACGCTTCAACTTTGCGTTGGTGCCTGGACCTCTGAATCAAGATCCTCGTTGCCTGGCGCTTGTTTGTGGGCTTTTGGGCCTTGGCGCGATAATCCCTCATCCGGGGCCTGGCGCGTGCGCGAGGAGCAGGAATCGAAGGTTCTGGTTCTGGGCTGAGAGGCTTGATTCTGGGTGAATATTCAGGTGTCAAGGTGCTTTGTGCTTGCAGCTAGAGCCTAGCTCGTTGCCCCTGGTCAGCGCAAGGGGCTGGCTCAAGATTCTTTGGGGCTGGTCATGGGGGCCTGGTGCTCGGCCACCGTGGGACCTGGCCACTGGGGCACCGTACCGGGGCCGGCACCGTGGCCCCCGCCCCTAGCACGGCTGGTCCACCGTGGACCGTAGGTGCCAGGGGCAGGGGCCCGTGGTGCGGTTGGTGCGGTGGTGCTAGGGGG